>Ga0213864_10000266_pt1 | contig 23264 bp, 36 predicted proteins | sample PICome_5_FD_160078 | JGI IMG/M metagenome (GOLD analysis project Ga0213864, IMG submission 160078) | Coastal seawater microbial communities near Pivers Island, North Carolina, United States - PICO247 | ecosystem: Environmental > Aquatic > Marine > Coastal | place: USA: North Carolina... | reverse complement strand
CAAAAATCATCTCTCTCATTGCAAGAGACGAAAACCAACACCTAGCCATCACTCAGAATATTCTGAATAAATGGCGAGATGGTGACGATCCAGAAATGAAGAAGATTATGAAAGAAGAGGAAGAGTGGACATATTCTATGTTTGATCGTGCCGTAAATGAAGAAAAGAGATGGGCAGATTATCTGTTCAAAGATGGAAGCATGATTGGACTAAATGATAAACTTCTTCAGAAATATGTAGAGTGGATCGCAAATAGAAGACTTAAAGCAATTGGATTAAAACCCCAATACGATATTTCAGCAAACAATAATCCTCTTCCTTGGACTCAGCACTGGATTTCCTCTAAAGGTCTCCAAGTGGCACCCCAGGAAACGGAGGTAGAAAGTTATGTAGTAGGTGGAATTAAACAGGATGTGAAAAAGGACACATTCAGCGGTTTCAAACTGTAATAATACATAAAAACTTTATAGATAGGGGGAGAAAACCTCCCCTTTTTTTATGCCAAAGAATCAATTTAATAAAGAAGAACTAAAGGCTCGTGTGTTAAAATTGAAAGATAAACTTTATAAAGATCATATTAGACCAGAAATGGATATGAAAGGAGTTGCACATAAATACCTGAACGAAGTCCTTGATATAATTGATGAGTACAGATATTGACTATGAAAATCCTTGGTTATATAATGAGAAATCTTTTACCAGTGCTGATATTAATGAGCACTTTGGTTTTGTTTACCTCATTGCCGATAAGTTATAATAATCCAAAATCAATTATAGAACTAATTAATAGTAAAGATTAATTCCTCCTTTAATTGTTTTTTATATGTTTGAAATCCTATTTTCTTTTCTTTGATATATGAAGTAATACTTTCCCAAGTATTTGTCCCATCACTTATTTTTACATTCCTTGATGTGGTAAGTGTTTTTTTATGTTCTTCTGTAAGTTTTTTCCCATACATAGGATTTCCTTCTCCTTTATACATTTTGCTCAATTTCTGCCTCACTTCAGGTCTATATACTGGATTGTATGATTTGTCTTTCATTTTTTCACTTCTCATATCACAGAACTTATCATTCTTCATAACAACTTCATATATTCCTGCTCTTTCGCTGACAAAAAATCTTCCTTCAATATTTGTGTTATAATAATCATCAGTCATTAGAACATCTCTTTTGAATTGTTCCATGGTTTCATAGTAAGACATTGATTTTTTGTGAGGACACAAATAAAGAATTTCCCTTGAAAAATTATCTTTGCCAAGAAGTTTTACATCTTCATTTAGTTCGTCGCAGGAACCAAAATAATTTTTCCAATCACTTTCTTTTGTTTTTCTTCTACCAGTTTTTTTATCTTTTCTTCTTGTCCAAAAAGATTTCTTTCCAATATATTTTCTATCATTGGTTAAGTTTATTATTAGATAAACAAATCCTTCTATGCCTTTAGGGGCATTTATAAAATCTTCATCGTTATATTTCCAATTCATAGAAATACTTTCTACCATTAAAACTATTTATAATGAAAATATTTTTAGCAGCATTAAAAGTCATAAATTGGTTTTTATCCAAAAGACAGAAAAATTACTTGACCGGAGAACCAAGTGCTCCTATAGTGGATGAAGCAACTTCCGAAAAGATTATTATGGAAACTCAGATTAGTCCTTTAGAGCAAGTTCTTGATTGGGCTGTTGATAAAATTGAAACAATGGAAGATCATTCAAATGCATTAGCATTGGTTTCTGAATTTAAAGAATGGATTAATGCTGAGGAAAATCAGCAAATTGATTATCTTTGTCTTGAAGAAGAGGGATGGGGAGAACAAGAAATCGATATTCGGTAAATTAAACCTTTGACATTATCTAAATATTAACTTATAATGTTTATTCGTCATGAGATTTTGACGTGATTTAGAGCCTAGGAGATTGCCCCTTGAGAAAGGGGAAGTGCGCTTTCTCTATTAGGATGTAGAGTTTTATTAAAATTAATGCTAAAAATGTTTTCAATTCTTGCCATTGCTACTACTGGATTGGCACCCATTCAAGCAAAGGCAGCGAGCGAATGTTCACTCGCATCACATTATGGAGTTGGTGATGGATATCATGGGCAGACAACTGCCAACGGAGAAAAATACAATGCTTACGGAAATTCCGTAGCACACAAGACTCTACCATTTGGAACCAAGTTAAAGGTAACAAATCAATCTAATGGTAAGTCTGTAATTGTCAGAGTTAATGATCGTGGACCTTACATTGCGGGTAGAGACCTTGACTTATCTTATGGTGCATTCTCTACTATCGCTTCACCAAGTCAAGGTGTTGCTAGGATTTGCTATTCGCGTGTATGAAACATAAAAACTGAATAAAAAAGGAGGGCAGAGATGTCCTCTTTTTTTATAAATATTTTTAAAGACTTAAAGTAGATGAAAACTTATACTGAGGTTATTGTTAAGATTAGAACAAGTAAATTATATCTAGAGGAGGAAATTTGTAAGTGGGAATAGATAATCTACCCGATGACGAAAAGAAAATAGTTGATATTATTGCAAAAGCAGGATATTTAAAAGCAAGTAACGATAAATTAGAAGTATCATTAGAATCTGCAGATATTTTAAATATACAACCAAAAGGAAATATATTTGGGGCAAAGATTAAGGTAGAAGATAATGGATCTATTACACCTACTTTAACTTTTGATACTAAAAAACTAAGAGAAAATAAAAATTATATTCCACCAGAAAATTTAGTAGATCAAGCATTAGAAGATTTTTGGAAACAGAACAATGTTTAAATTATTTGAAGTTAAAGAAGGTAAGTTTAAAGTATTACCTACATTACATCCAAAATATATAAAAGGATTTATTATCTCTTCAATTGTTTTATTATTAATATCTGGATTATCTGGATGGTTATCAATAGATGAAAAACAATTATGGAAGATATATAATGCCACAATACAACATTTTGGATTAATACATGATATACCAACACAACAAGATGTAGAAGAAGAACTTGAATCTAGAGTTGAACTTGAAGTTGATAGAGCAATTAGAGAATATGAACGATTGACTGGTGATGATGGTATTGTTAGAATACCATCACCAATACATTCAGAAAAACCAGTAGACAATTCTGTATGCTATACTGATGAATGTAAATCACTTGGTGGAGAAATCAGGTTATGTGCACCATGGGTTGACAATTGTAAAGAAGATGATGTAAAATAAAATATATCGGGTAGGTGTCCGAGTGGTTAATGGAGGCGGACTGTAAATCCGCTGGCTCTGCCTACGGGGGTTCAAATCCCTCCCTGCCCACTTGACAATTAAATCCTTAACTGGTATGATTGTCTTATGAGCAGCGGAGGTCCACACTTCGTATAAGTCTCACCCCTCCCATGCCTCTCAACGATGCACAAACAGGGAGGTCTCTTGGGACGGTGGTGGAATTGGTAGACACACCAGACTTAAAATCTGTCGGGCATTGCCTGTGAGGGTTCAAGTCCCTCTCGTCCTACTTGACAATCAAATCTTTAAACGGTATGATTGTCTCATGACTCAGTAGCTCAGTTGGATAGAGCAACTGCCTTCTAAGCAGTCGGTCGTAGGTTCGAGTCCTACCTGAGTCGCCTGGAGTTTATCTCCATATATAAAAGTGATAGAGGGTAAGTCACTGTTATATCCTTATGAGGTATATCACACTTACTCCATCAAATGCGAGTGTGGTGTAGCGGTAACATGCGAGCCTTCCAAGCTCTTGTCACGGGTTCGATCCCCGTCACTCGCTCTGAACCTTTTGGTTCTTTATACACACAAACACACAGGAGTAAAACTATGACACCTTATGAATTACGCTTTGAAGTTTTTAAGCAAGCTTATGCGATGCTTTCAGACAATTATCACGTAGAGTTTGCAAAAGCAGAATGCTCTAATGGGGGCAAATTGCCAGAAGGATTTGATTCAAAATATCCAACTCTTTCTGATGTTCTTGAGCACGCAGAAACGATTAATGAATTTGTAAGTTCTAAGTAATAGAACATTCCACAATAGCTCAGCGGTAGAGCCATCGACTGTTAATCGATTGGTCCCTGGTTCGAATCCAGGTTGTGGAGTTGATAGGGTTGGAAATGTCCGATTCTATCATATCTTCACTGCCCTCTAACGCAGTGAAAATTGCAGAAAGTGTCTTCTGCTGGTGATGGGCACTCATCACCTTTCCCTCTGGTAGTCTATTGGTAAGGACAGGCGGACAACGCACTTGGAAACTAGGTTCGATTCCTAGACAGAGGACACGGGGAATTAGCTCAGTTGGTAGAGCACCTGCTTTGCAAGCAGGGAGTCAGGAGTTCGAGTCTCCTATTCTCCATATATAAATACTCAAAAAGAGTAAAATGGAAACACTATATAAATTACTTTCTGATACTCAGGTAAGTCTTTTTGTACTTTTTCAAAAGACTTGGGTATATCATTGGAATGTGGTGGGTAATGACTTCAAACAGTTTCATGATCTTTTTGGAGAACAGTACGAAGCAATGTTTGAAGAGGTTGATAGAATTACTGAACATATGAGATATTTAAATGTAAAACCAGTACCTACTCTTTCTAGAATTACTGAAGTTTCTCATATTTCAGAAGCAAATAGTGGATTAGATACTATGGGTATGGTTCGTGATTTGTTAGAAGGGCACCAAAAAATTGTTGAACTTTTAACACAAGTATCAGATGAAGCAGAATCAAAAAAATCAAAAGGAACAATTAATCTTGTTGATGATTTAAATGAAGCACACGGCAAATTTATTTGGATGTTAAGATCTTTTACTCAATGAAAAAGAAATCTTTTAATAAATTAATCCAAAAACCTTTAAGGTTTCATCATCAAGATATTCATGAAGAACTTGATAAGATAAAATTAGAATTATTAGAACTTAGGAGACTGGTAGAAAATGTTAATAGTGAGATGCAAAGATTGCAACAGAGAATTAACTAGTACAAATAAAACGCAAACTTGCGGTTGTTCAAATATGATGACTGTTAAAGGTGATAGTGTTTCGGCTGTTGACCTAAGTAGAGTAGTTATGGTAAACTCTACACAAAAAGAACAAAAAAATGTTCTGACTTCTCAAGACATTGCCTGGCAAGAGGCAAGAAGACAACGAAATGTTCGTAGATTGGACTTTGAGATTCGTTGACACTTGACAAAGGTTCAAATCTCTTATATAATAAGTGAAACCAGATCAAATCAAATGCCTTATAAAGATAAGGAAAAGCAAAGAGAAGCACAACGACTCTGGGCTCAAAAACAATCCGACGAATCTAAAAAGGTTAAATATAAAAGAGAATATGATAATAAAAGGTTGATGGTTGAAAAACTAAATCAACTAAAACTTGAAAAAGGTTGTTGCGATGCGTGTGGAGATTATCATCCCCCATGTTGCTTCGATTTTCACCATATCAATTCTGATGATAAGAAAAAAGAAGTTTCTTATTTAGCAGGAAAAGGTTATAAGTGGGAGACAATCCAAACAGAAATTGACAAATGTTACATGCTCTGTGCTCCATGCCATCGTAAAATACATGCTGGTTTGTTGGAAATATTAGGGTGAGGTGGCCGAGTGGTTTAAGGCAACTGTCTTGAAAACAGTCGATGTGAAAGCATCCGAAGGTTCGAATCCTTTCCTCACCGTTTTAGTTGCATAAGATACTAATTTAATATTTTATTCAGTTTTCCGTATAGTAGTGTTACAAAACACTGACATTCGATTGACATTCAAATGCTTATGATTAGTATATAATAGTAATACGCATCACAAACATGGATCAACACACCTACAATAATTGGGTGAAGATCAAAGAAACTTTTGAAGCTTCTGGAAATACCGATAATATGTTCTATAAAAGAGCGGTTGCAATAGTTAAAACCAGAATAGATCCTCTTGCAAAATTTTTGGGGGATGATAGGTGATGGAACCTCATGATGAATTTGTTAGTCGTTCTGAAGTGCAGGAGATGATTGATGCTGCTATACGAAGGCACAATCGGAATGCTTCCATTATTTCTATGTGTGTTGGTTGGGTGGTTCTTGCTTTATTTGCTGAAGGACTTTTAAGACTTGTAGGTGTTATTCCGCCATTATTTCCATGGTTAAACATTACCCTGAAATAATAGGAATAGTTTTCCTTATAGTATTTGCTGCTACGATGTTTTATCAAGGAACATGTATTATTAGAGGGCAGCGTGGTTATTCTCTTCGTGATTATCTTAGGCAGGATAGTGAGAACATGCGTAAAAGAATAGAAGAACTCCTAAAAGACAAATGACATATTACAACTTTATAACATATGAAGTTTTATTACTGATTATGTCCCTTGCAGTTATAAATCATTTTAAATCAAATAAATTTAATATTGTTTTAAGTATTGCTTCTACAGTACTGACAATCTTTCTTTGTACGATTGCTTTTTGGTGGATGGTAGATACTGTAGTTTATTTGAAGTGGGAAGTATTGAAATCTCCTTTACTTCAAGCAAAAGCACCTATATCAGAGTTGCCAATTACTTAAATGATTGTTTTAACAGAAGAAGATTTAAAAGAATTACAAAAGAAAGTTTTTGAACAAAAGATGATTGAACTCTTCGAAGAACCATCCACATATGAGGATGAAGATGTCAACAACTGATTGGTTATTGTTTATTGAGTTTTTTTCACACATGCTTTATATGTTTGTGGCATTTATGTGCGGAATAATTATTGGATATATTGTTGGTTTTAGAAATGGAGGTATGTAATGGAACATTTATTTGGAAGGTTTTTACTTGTGCTGGCAATACCTTTTGTGATTACCACTCTTTATGTTGGATCTAAAAAGGGAGACTATTATGATTCCGACGATTATAAAGGAAATGGAACCGCACATTAGACAAAGATATCATTTTGCTATGTCCGCTTTCGTAAGAATGTATGGGCATTCTATTATACATAATCATGATATCAAACAGTTTTGTTTAGAATGGTCAAATTGGGAAGTAAATGCTCCATTGCAAGGACTTGACGAAGTTGACCAATACATGTATTATGAATACAAGAACTGGAGGGGAAGATGATTTTTCATATAGTAGAAGCACTTGCATCAAATCAATTCTTTCTTTTTCTATGTGGGATGGGGTTGACAGTTGTTCCTTTTGCTGGTATTATGTTTATACACAGAAATAAGTAACGGGGTGTAAGTCAGCGGTAGACGGCTTGCTTTGGGAGCAAGAAGACAGAGGTTCGATCCCTCTCACCCCGACTCATAAAAAAACAATTTATGAAAATGTATCAAGAACTAGAAGACCTTCAATCATTTACAGTCCAAGAGTTTCAATCAGATTTTAATAATTTAATGAGCAGAGTTGAGAATGGTGAATCATTTATCATACGAGACGGAGACAATAGCGCAGTGATAGTTCCTTACAACGAAACCATAAAGTACGCAATAGAATCTGTTGTGGATGAAGAACTTATAGACATTCACACAGATCACGAAGAAGTTTCGTGATTGACAAAGAGTTCCAAATCCTCTATAATTGATTTGGTCTTATGGGACTGTCGCCTATTGGTTAAGGCCGTCGCCTTATAAGCGGCTGAATCGGGTTCAATTCCCGACAGTCCTACTTGACTTCTTCAAGTCAAACCTTTATAATACTAAGGTCAACAATCAAAACAATGACTCTTACAGCAAAATTTAAGAAAGACGTTTCCACTCTTCGCAGTGCAGCAAATGGCGAATTCTACCTTGATGTAAAGAATCCAAAACTCTACAAAAAGGTTCGCCGCTACTATGAAAACGAAGGTGTAGTATTTTCTGGTGATCCTATGGATGATTATGAAATCTTGATGGAATATGTCTATCAAGATCTTGAAACTGTCGAGGTTGTATAAGTCACGGAGAGACTTTAAAAGTACTGGTCGGGAGCAAACCCCCTTAGTCACGGATAGACTTTAAAAGTACTGGTGGAGTCAAATTTGACCCTGTTTCAACTGGTTTCCAATTTCCAGTTAAAGAATTGGTGGCGAGCCTGAAAATCAAAAGCGGGTTTATCCCGCTTTTTTTATTATAAATTAATATGGATAGTTTATGAAAAAATTATGGAAAGGATCAGTAAACCATGGGGATGGTATGAAGAAGTTTTTGCAGAAACAATAAATTACAAATGTAAAAGACTATACGTCAATCCAAATAGTCAATTTTCATTACAATTTCACGAATATCGAAATGAATATTGGACAGTTGTTCAAGGTGATGGAGAGGTATTTATTGGAGATAATATTAAAAATGTCAAAGTAGGAGATTTTATATTTGTCCCAAGAACAATTAATCATAGAATTAAGGGTGGAGATTTGGGGATTACAATTATAGAAATTCAAATTGGAGAAAAATGCGTAGAAGATGATATTGTTAGATTGGAAGATGACTATGGTAGAATAACAAATTGATTGATTTTTTATGAAAACCGCACTAATTACAGGAATTACAGGACAAGATGGGTCGTATCTCGCAGAATTATTACTTGAAAAGGGTTACAAAGTTCATGGCATTGTCCGAAGAGCATCCCTTATTAATACTCATCGCATTGACCATATCTATGATTCTATTACTCTCCATTACGGTGACCTTACCGATTCTACCAATCTTGTAAGAGTCATTCAGCAAGTTCAACCTGATGAGATTTATAATCTTGGTGCCCAGAGTCACGTAAAGGTATCTTTTGAGATGCCTGAATATACAGGACAAACGGATGCTTTGGGAACTTTGCGTGTTCTTGAAGCAGTCCGTCTTCTTGGTATGGAAGAAAAAACTAGAATCTATCAGGCATCAACATCAGAGATGTTTGGTAAGGTTCATGAGATTCCTCAGAAAGAGACAACTCCTTTTTATCCTCGTTCACCATATGGTTGTGCTAAAGTATATGGTTACTGGATCACTAAAAATTATCGTGAGGCATATGGTCTTTATGCTTGCACGGGGATTCTTTTTAATCACGAATCTCCTCGCCGTGGGGAGACTTTTGTTACAAGAAAAATCACAAGAGGGCTTAAAGCAATTTCTGAAGGAAAGCAAAAACTCATTTATCTTGGAAATCTAAATGCAAGAAGAGATTGGGGACATGCTAGAGATTTTGTTGAAGCAATGTGGTTAATGTTGCAGCAAGAAACCCCAGATGATTATGTAATTGCTACAGGTAAGCAATATTCTGTTAGAGAATTTGTTGAATTAGCAGCACCATACTTTGGATTTGAAATTGAATGGTATGGTAAGGGTGAAGATGAAATTGGAATGGACAAAAAAACCAAAAAGACACTCATTGCCGTAGATCCAAAATATTACAGACCAACAGAAGTTGATACTCTTTTAGGAGATCCATCTAAAGCAAAAGAAAAACTTGGTTGGGAGCCAAAAACATCATTTATAAAATTAGTTGAGGATATGTGTAAAAATGAACACTACTAGTAAGATTTACGTTGCTGGAAATACTGGTCTTGTTGGTTCAGCAATCGTTCGTATGCTCCATATGAAAGGATACACTAACATCCTTTCGTCCCCATCATCTCATTGGGATCTGAGGAGGCAAGAAGATGTCGAACGATTCTTTAGGATTAATGAACCTGAGTATGTTTATCTGGCAGCAGCAAAGGTGGGTGGTATTGGTGCAAATAAAGATTACCCAGCACATTTCATCTATGACAATTTGATGATCCAATCAAATATTATTGATACCGCTAGAAAATTTGGTGTAAGAAAACTTTTATTTCTTGGTTCTTCTTGCATCTACCCAAAGATGTGTCAGCAACCAATTAAAGAAGAATATTTGATGACTGGTTCACTTGAACCTACCAATGATGCTTATGCTATTGCTAAAATTGCTGGTATCAAGATGTGTCAAGCATACCGAAAGCAATACGGATTCAATGCCATCTCATTGATGCCGACAAATTTATACGGACCCAATGATAACTTTGATCACGAGTCTTCTCATGTTCTTCCTGCAATGATTGCAAAGTTTCATGATGCAAAGATAAAAGAATTTCCTTATGTTCAATGTTGGGGTGATGGCACACCTCGTAGAGAATTTTTACATGTGGATGATTTAGCAGAAGCATGTTTTACTTGTATGAGAGATTATAATGGTGAAGAACCACTTAATGTTGGTACTGGTGTAGATGTGACGATTAAAGAACTTGCTGAAATTATTTCTGATGTTGTTGAATTTAAAGGTGAAATTATTTGGAATGAATTAAAACCAAATGGAACTCCAAGAAAGGTTCTAAATATTGAAAAAATAAGTTCTTTAAGTTGGAAACCAAATATTGAACTTTATTCTGGAATTGAAAAAACTTATGAATGGTATAGAGACAATGTTGTCGTTTAATAATTTGGGAAGAATTGGTAGACTTGGTAATCAAATGTTTCAATATTCAGCATTAAAAGGAATTGCTGAAAAGAATGGTTTTGAATATTGTATACCAGAAAGCAATTTTTCAAATCCATGGTCGGATCATCAATTATTTGATACCTTTAAGATGTCGACTTTAAAAAATAAAGGAGTTCAAAAATCTAATAAAATTATACAAGAAACTAAATTTAATTTTGATAATTCATTTTTCAATCTATCAGAATCTAACTTGGATGTAGTAGGATACTTTCAGACTGAAAAATACTTTTCGCATATTAGAGAAAATTTACTAATTGATTTTGAGTTTGTTGATGAAATTTTTGAACCTTGTATAGAAATGATTAATACTATTGAAAAACCTATTTCTTTGCATGTTAGACGGACAGATTATCTAACTAAATCAAATGAACATCCACCACAAACAATAGAATATTATGAGTCTGCATTATCTAATTTTGATTCGGACAGAAATGTTATAATTTTTACAGATGATATTTCTTGGTGTAAAAGTCAAGAACTATTTTCTTCTGATAGATTTTTAATTTCCGAATCTAAAGATAATAGAATTGATCTATGTCTAATGAGTTTATGTTCAGATTATATAATAGCAAATTCATCATTTTCTTGGTGGGGTGCATGGTTAAGTAAAAATGAAAACCCTACTGTAATCGCACCTAAAAAATGGTTTGGAGATGGTGGATATACTAAACATCACAATACAGAAGATATTATTCCTACTCGTTGGAGAAAAATTTAATGGCTATTTTTACAGATCAAAATAATAACTTTTCAATTTATGAGTGTCCAAAAGTTGGTGGTTCAACTTTGAGAACATGGATTTCATATGCTGGAACTGAATATAAAAATTTAGATTATCTTGTCGAATACAAAGATAATGGATATATTTCAGAGTCTACTTTGACTTATAACTCCATTGAAGAATTTGGATATGATTTTTCTTTGTTTAAAGAAGTTGAAGGAGAAAAAATCTGTATCAAAAGAGATCCAGTAGATCGATTTGTTAGTTGTTATACCGATAAAATTTTAAGAGAAAAAAATATACCAGAAGCATTGGTAAATGGTGAAGTTAATTATGATTATCTGGACAATTTTCTAGAGAATTTTTATTCCATACTAGAAGATCATGAAAAAGTTCACTATTCTCAAAGAGAGTCCGGAGTGAAATATCTTTGGTATCATTTTATTCCTCAAACTTCACATTATGGAACAGATATAAATTATTATGATCATGTTTTTGATATAACAGAAATTGATATGAGTTTAAAAACATACTTAGAAGAAAAATGGAAAATATCTCTTCCTACAATACATTGTAGAAATCAAAAAGATTCTAAGATTAAATTAACTGATCATCAAATTGAAAAAGTGAAAGAAATTTACAAAGAGGATTACACGAATGGATGGAAATAAATCACAACTATTATCAATCATAAATGAATTTAAACTGACTAAAACTGATAAATCAACAGGTCATTCTTATGTTCCTCATTTATATGATGAACTTTTTTTACCATTTCAGAATAAAAAAACCAATGTATTGGAAATTGGTACTAGAGAAGGAGATTCATTAATTCTATGGCAGAAATATTTTCCTAATGCTAAAATATATGGAATAGATAATAATGCTTCCAATAGATTTAATAATATATCATTAGATAGAGTTAAAATTATTTTTGGTGATGCATATAATAAAGAAACAATATCATCAATAAAAAATAAATTTTCAATAGTGATAGATGATGGTTCTCATAAACTTGATGATATGAAAAAGGCAATAGAAATTTATTATCCAAAGTTGGTCAAAAAAGGAATTCTTATTTTAGAAGATGTACAAAGTTTTGATTGGGTATCAGACATTAAAGATTTTTGTGAAGATCTCAAAATTTTTAATGTGAAAGAATATGATCTCAGGTCAATTAGAAATAGATATGATGACCTCGCTGTAGTTATTACGAAAGAATAGTGTTATATACTAAAACTGAAATATTGGATTACTGGGAAATGGAAACTTCCAGGGGTGACTTTTCAACCTTGGAAGTTTTTGATAATGCTATTATTACTAAAGACTCTTGTTTTGATAGAAATAATAATCTGATTGATTTTTCTCCATTGAGAAGATCTAGTATAGATTGGAAAAAAACGCAAGTATATCCTACACCACAAAAAGTAACAGTAAATAAAAAAATTGAAGATGCGTATTATATAAATTTTTTCCATTCTAGTCATTGGGGACACTTTTTAACTGAGAGTCTTGCTAGAATGTATAATATTTTTTCTGGTGATGTTCAGACAAGAAATTTAATAATACGATTTGAACATACTAAATCTTTGGAATGGTTAAAGGGAATTCCCATTTTTGAAAAATATAATATAATTCCATTTACAGAAAATTTAATTGTAGATAAATTATATCTCCCAGTTCCTACAATGGTAAATTTTCACTATCTTGTGAGAGAACATATTGAAACTCTGAGAAGATATTCTAATTATCAGGAATCAAAACTTACTGATATTCCAGAAAAGGTTTACTTATCTAGAAGTAGTTTACCAAAAACACATAGGGTAAATTATGGTGAAGAATTATTGGAAAGTAAATTGCAAGAATATGGATGGGTGAGAATTCACTTAGAAAAGTATTCCATAGGAGATCAAATAAAAATACTATCTAATGCAAAATATATTTCTGGATGTATGGGTAGTGCATTTCACAATCTGATGATGTGTAATAATGTTCCCGAAAAAATAATATACTTAGTTCCTGAAATAAAATACATATTTCCAAATTATGCTGCCCATGATACTATTATGAATAGCAATTCATATTATTTAAAATCACAAAAACTTACCGATTATAATAAAAGAAACTTTACTTTTGAAGACCCAATTAAAACCGCAAAAATGATCGAAGAAATTGTATGTCAAAATTGAATTTAACAGATTGCACTTTTTTAATTCCAATTAGACTAGAAAGTAATGATAGACTCAGAAATATAATTACTTCAATGTGTTATATTTTATCTAACTTTGATACAAATGTAATCATCAAAGAGATTGATTCTGAGTCCGTATTTTCTAATTATGCACTACCACAAATTAAAGAATTCCTGGGAGAAGAACCAAACATAAATCACATTTTTGAGAAATCAGAAGATGATTTATTTCATAGGATGAAGTGTATCAATGAAATGATAGATTTGTCTGATACTAAAGTTGTAGTTAATTATGATTGTGATGTGTTGTTACCAGTTTCTTCTTATGTTAATTCCGTAAATTATTTGCTATCTGATGCAGATGTTGTTTATCCATATGGAAAGGGAATTTATCAGGTTAAAGTAAATGCAGATAATAAATTAGTTTCTGAATTTTTAACAAATGAGTTTGATTTTAAAATTTTAGAATCTAAATCTTTTATGGAGCAATCTGATTTTGGATTCTGTCAATTTTTCAAAAAATCTTCTTATGTTGAAGGTGGAATGGAAAATGAAAATTTCTTAGCATATGGTCCAGAAGATAAAGAAAGATATTATAGATTTGTCAAATTGGGATATAATGTGTTAAGATTAGATAATAAAATTTATCATCTGGAGCATTCAAGATCTTCAAATTCATCTCCAAACAACCCAAATTTTAGATCTAACTGGCAATTATGGAATTCTATTCAAACTATGTCAGAGTCTGAATTAAAAAAATATTATACTTCACAAGATTATTTGGAAAAATACAATGGATAAAAATAAGTCATCTTATAAATTAAAAAATTTTGGTCCAATATATTACTTAAATCTTGATGGTCAACCAGAAAGAAAAGAGTATATGGAAGACCAATTTAAGTATTGGGAAATTGAGAATTATACTCGCATTTCTGCCTACGATGGTAGAGAAGATGATTTAAGTGATGTTATTAAGGGAAAGTATCCTGATATGATGACATCAGGTGAGATTGGATGTGTTACATCTCACATTAAAGCAATTAAACATTGGTATGAAACATCAGATACACCATATGCAATTATCATGGAAGATGATTGTAGTTTAGAGACAGTACATTATTGGAATTTTACCTGGCAAGATTTTATTTCTAGAGCACCTTATGCATGGGACGTTCTTCAACTTGCCATCATTTGTACTGGTGATATTGTTGTTCCAATTCATAATAGATTTGTTAATGATTTTTCAACCGCATGTTATGTTATTACTAGGCATCATGCTCAAAAAATAATTAATAATCATGTAAGAGATGACAAGTATAAACTGGATAATGGAGTAAAACCTAGGCCAGTTGCAGATGATTTGATATACAATTCTGGAGCAACATATGCTTCTCCATTACTTCTATATAAACTTGATCTTGGATCATCAATTCATCCAGATCATATTGATATGTTCCATAAGAATTCTTATCAAGGCATTTCTAACTTTTGGAAAACAAATGGTGCTAATATTGGAATAGAAGTAATAACAAATTATGATCCATATCTTGGAAAAATATCAGAACCTGGAGGTAAGCAATGACAACATTATCAAAACAGATTAAAGAAGGGACAAAAAAATCCCATACAATGGCAGAAAATACTGGATTTATTACGTGTTTTCTGAAAGGTGTAGTTGAAAAGCAATCTTACATTAAACTAATGTCTGATTTATATCATGTATATTCTTCAATGGAAGAGGAAATCGAAAAGTATAAAAATGATCTAATGGTAAGTAAAATTTATTATCCAGAATTGTTTAGAAAGGAATCAATAGAAAAAGATTTACAATACTATCTTGGCGATAATTGGAAATCTCAAGTAACACAGACAAATTCTTGTAAAGAGTATGTTGCAAGAATTAAAGAAGTTTCTATATCCTCTCCAATGCTTTTAATTTCTCACCATTATACAAGATATATTGGTGATCTTTCTGGGGGACAGGTTCTCAAAGGAATTGCTCAAACAGCATTGAAAGTCGATGATGATGCGATGAACTTTTATATGTTCAAAGACATTCCTGACGAAAAACAATTCAAAAATAATTATAGAAGTGCTTTAGATTCTCTTCCTTTATCTCAAACACAAATTGATTTAATTGTTGCAGAAGCAAATAATGCGTTTAAATATAATATGAAAGTCTTTAATGAAATTGAAGGTAATTTAATTTCTGCAATTGGTAAAGTATTATTTTCAACACTAACTCGTCGTCAAAGGAAAGGTAGCACAGAAGATGGTTAAAGAATTTAAAGAATTTCTTTTAGGATCCTGGAACAATAGAAATCAGGCATTTTCTTTTCCTTCTCAATATTCTCAAATATCTCTTAGACATGCATTACTATCGAATGGTATGATTTATGGTGAGCAAAAATACACTGTAAGAAAACAACCACCTTATCGTCAATTTGTTTTGGATGTAAATCAAGTTGACGATAAACTTGTAGTCAGTAGTTATAAAGTAAAAAATGGAGAAAGATTCTTATATTTTAAAAATATTGACCAAATAGTTGAAGAAGATTTAGAAAAAAATGAAGGATGTGATTGTATATTTGAAAAACAAAATGACGTTTATATTGGTAGAATTTTTGGTTGTGATTGTATAGTAGAAAGAAATGGTAAAAAATCATTTTTATTTACTGCATCTATTCTTGAAAAAAATAAGTATAGAGTAATAGACAGAGGATATTGTCCAGAAACCAAAAAAATGCTTTGGGGTTCTGAACATGGAATGTTTGAATTTAATAAAGATAATATAAATTGACTAAATAATTAAGCACAATTGAATAAATTTTTGTCATTAAAAAAATAAGTTTTAAGAATGGCAAAATATTTAAGTCAACTTAATAGAAAATTAAAAGTTGGTGTTTCTTCTTACACCGATAATGAAACTGCACTCCAAGTAACTGGTAATGTAGGAATTAAAACATCAGAAGCAAAGTCCGATTTCCATGTTCAAGGAGACGGACTTATTTCTGGTATTTTAAATGTTGATACTACTTTAAAATCTGAAGATGTATTTGTTTCTGGAGTAAGTAGTTTTAGGGGAAGGGTATCGATAGGTAACACATCTTTTAAACCCAGTACAGATCTTGATGTTAGTGGCCCTACTTTGTTCCGTGAGTATGTTGATGTAAATAAATTTGTTTCTGCTGAAGAATATTATGGTTCCTTGAGATTTGGGGAACCTGATGGTGGATTTAAACCAGGAGCAATTGAAATTAAACTGGAGGACTATACAAAAAATTCTATTAATGATATTAATTTCATCCTAGGAAAACTAGTACCAAAACCACCTGCAACAATTGAAAATGCAGCATTCACAATTCTTAATTTAAGTAGTGGTATATTATGTTCTGGATTTACTCCAACAAATAATACTTTAGGTGTATATTCTTCTTCTCCTGGAACATCGTATCCAAGAAATACTGACAATACCGTTACTTCAACTTGGTTGACTGAGTATGGTCCAGGTGATCAAGGAATAGTATCTGCAATGATTAATTTTACTACCGAAGGTAGTAGAGAAATGATATCAAATGATGTAATCAATCCTGATAACAGCATTACTAATGATGCTACAAGTGATGATGGCGTTTATGGTGCTTTAGAAATATTAAATGATAAGGATGCTTTCTTTTCTTCTAGAAATACTGGTATAGCATCTGATTTTTATGAAGTTTATGATTCTAGAATGGTTGATGCTACTAGTCCAGATGGATTTAATATGGCCTATATTAAACAACAAGTTGGTGGAAATATCTATGAATCTCAAAAGTATTTTTATTATGAAGATCCAAGTACAGTACCTGCTCCTATTTTAACTTCTTCCACTCCAATAACACCAACATCTCCAGTATTAAATTATTCATCTGGAATTCCACACTACACACAATCTTCAAGTAATGCTTTTGTTTATGATATTACTTGTTTGAATGCTACTGGTGATATGTATTCAAACTATACATTCTTAACCTCATCTGGGCAAACAACTGGATTTCAAAATGGTGGAAATAAAAACTATGGAAACTTTGGAGGTTCTAATCCACCAGTAAGAAACTTTGGTGTTGGTGCAGGAGTGACTGGATCTGTATCACAAATTCCAAGAGATCTTCATATTAGAGTTACTGCAGACACTCAAAAGTTTTCATTATATACTGCATCAACTCCGTATGGTTCTGATACTGTAAGAGCAACTATTCCACAATTTGTAAATATTATGGGAACAACTGCTAGAACTGATGTGATTGATGAGGATAATATCCTTATTCAAACTTTAGGTTCTGGATCAGGCAACGCTAAAAGAGTGAATGCTGGAGCATCTGGCGATAATCCAACTCCAGTTTATACTTCATGGTCTGCTTCTAGTCCAGTTGCCACTTATGAGGCAACTGTGATTGGTGGTGATTTGAAGCATGATCAAACAAATTATTCAACTGGATATTTGCCTGTTGGACCAGATTATTCATCTGGAAGAAGTGGATCACAGTATTTCCAGTTGGAAATGATACGTTCTAACGTTTCAGAATTCTTTATTGTAATTAATGGAACATATTCTGGTTGTTGGGTTTGTATGCCTGACAACTCTGCATGGACTACTTCACTATCTGGCGTGAATGGTTGGGCAAACATGTTCCAAGCATATAAAGGTTCTGGTATTCCGACAACTGCTCAACCTGGATGTGCTCAAGCTGGAAATATGACTGGTGGAACTGGAACATTTAGATGTGTATTTGGTACTGAATCATCATCAAATGATGTAAATAATAGAATTCTTGTTAGGTTCAAGTTAAACTCCGGCAATCAAATTAATACTCTATCATTTAGAAATACCTAATAAGAGATGGCAATTTCACAAGAACAAAAAGTAGATTATCTACTTAAAAAAATAGGGTATTCATCTTCTAAAACTGGTATTGCAGAAGACTCTACAATTTCCGGAACTAAAAAAGCACCATTTGCAGAACCTATACCATCACCATTAGTACTATCTAATGTTGGATTGTGGTTTGAGTCAGAAAGAATTCCATCAAGTCCACCATCTTCAGATTATTTTATTGTTCCTGGAGAAGGATATCCAACATATAAACTAATTGAAGTTTATGGAAATTCTAATGCATTTAGAATGACTGAAGATAATACTGTTGCTGGAAGAAGAAGTTTTATTGCCAGAGAAACTTATGGAGATAATACTTCATTAAATGTTGTAAATTGGATAGATACTCAATTTGGATCAGGTTACATTGTAGAAGTTTATGCTGGAAATCCTGCAACTGGTGGAACTAAATTGTCTGCAGGTGGTAGTGGAAATAATGACGAATGGTTTTTTGATTATTCATCTGGAGTATTAAATTTTCCTGGAACTAATGTACCTTCTCTTATTACTAGTGGTGCAGATGTATATTTAATTGGTTGGAGATATGTTGGAACTTTAGGATCTATTACTGATTTTGATGGAGGTTCTTATTAGATTATTAAATAATAAATAGTATTGGAACATAATATTAGATAAATGTCGGCATCTTCACCAGTAGTTAATTTGGTAATAGAAAAGGGTACTGACTTTGAAGCTTCATTTTATCTTTCGGGAGATGACGGCGGTCCATTAAATCTTTTATATTCAGTTGCTTCTGCTAGTTTAAAAAAACACCCAAAATCTATAACAAATTATCCTTTCAATGTTGGAATTACTACATCAGAATCTGAAGTATATATTTCTATGGGAAGAACTATGACAGAGACTTTACCTTCAGGTAGAAATCATTTTGATATTTTTATAACAAATACTGAATTAGATTTTAAAACTAGAGTAGTGACTGGAACTATAATAGTAGAAGACACTAATCTATCATGACAAAAATCAATGTTAGGGTAGTCACTCCTAGTTACAACTCCAGAGTTAGATCTGGGAAAAAAACAATTAATGTTTCTTCTAAATCGGGTATAATTATGGCAAGAAAACTTGCAGATTTAATGGATGTTGATGTTAGTAATGTTCAAGACAATTTTATATTAAAATATGATGCTATTGATCAAAAGTATAGAGCATATGATCCAGATGAATTACTTACTGCTGCATTCAGTGATGGAATACCACAACAAATTATAGATTACTTAAATAATACTCTAAATCCACAAGCACTTATTGATGCTGTAATTCAGATATATGATTATATTAGTAATCTAACAATTGGAAAACTTGCAAATGTAAAAGAGTCTGTTGATTTTGCTGATGATACGTATGTATTTCGATATGATAAATCTACAGAGAAGTATGAATCTGTGGATCCAGATGAAATTTTACTTTCTGCTATTCAACAACCAAGTGGATTACCAAGTCAGTTTTTAAATTATTTAAATGAAATATTGATACCACAAAAATTAGCAGAGTTAATTAATAAATTACAACAAACTATTGATGGTTTGACTTTAGGTGATCTATTCAATGTTAATGATACTGAAGTTTTGGATAAGTATGTAATTATGTTTAATGCCGCTGATAGTCTTTACAAAGCTGTTAACCCTGACGAAGTTCTCAAAGCAACAGTACAAGAGACCACTCAAGAAGGATTACCAGAAGAATTCTTACAGCAATTGGATGATGATCTTGATAACAGAATTGATGTTGATGCGGGAACATATTAAGTTTACTAAATAACAGAAAAGACTATTTTCCTCAAAATGGCAAAATATTTAAGTCCTACGCAAAGGAATTTAACAATTGGTGTAAAGGATTATACCGATTTTGAGACAGTATTGACCGTTATCGGTAATGCAAATATTACCGGTGATCTTTTTATTGATGGTGGAAGATTTCTCGTAGATTCTGAGACATTTACTCTTAGAGATCCTCTGATTGAACTTGGTTTAGTAATAGATCCTGAAAGTGGCGAATTAGTACCCCCAAGTACTGATTTAGGAAATGATGTTGGTATTGTATTAAATTATTTTGATACATCAACCAATTCTGCTGAAAGAGCAGCAATGTATTATGATAATGATGATGATAGAATGAAATTTGTTAGACAGGCATCGATATCAGGAAATAGTGTAGTAGCAAGTGCTTATGCTGCACTTGAATTAGGATCTCTATGGGTAAATGATTGTGCAGGTCAGTCAGAAGTCATTGGATGTGCAAATGGAGAAAGGTTATTAGCTAATATATCTATAGATTGTGGTTCTTACGGTAGTTGATAATAAATTTTTAATAAATAAAGATAACAAGCAAAATTACGATTTGGGTTAATGGCAAGTCCTAAAATCAGATTCAAAAGATCTTCGGTTCCAAATAAAAAACCAACAGTATCCGACCTTCCTTTGGGAGAAATAGCCATCAATACATTTGATGGTGAAGTGTATATGGCCAGAAATAGGCCAGGAATTGGTACTGATATTGTACGAGTTGGTGCTGGTGCAACAGTAATTAACGTATTATATGTAACACAAGATGGTAACGACAACAACACAGGTAAGAAACTCGGAGACGGAAAAAGAACCATTAAAGCTGCCGTCGCAGAGTCTGTCCCAGGAACAGTTATTAAAATTAGTGCTGGAGTTTATTTAGAAGATAACCCAATCGTTCTTCCCGATAACGTATCAGTTGTTGGAGACTCACTTCGTGAAGTTACGGTTACTCCAAAAAATCAAGGAGACTTGTTCTGGTTAAACAATGGATGCTATATTGCAGAAATGTCATTCATTGGTCCAGATAATCCAGGTGGTGCTATTGTTACATTTAACCCAGAAGTAGTACCATATATCGATCAATCGCCATATATCCAAAACTGCACCAACTTTATTCCAGGAACTGTAGGTCTAAACATTGATGGTGAGTATGCTATTGGACCTATCAAGTCCATGGTTCTTGACTCCTACACTCAAATTAACCCAGGTGGACTCGGAGCAAAAATCTTCAACGAAGCATTTGCTCAGTTGGTTTCCATGTTTACTATCTGTTCTGATACTGCAATTCTATGTCAGTCTGGCGGTGCTTGCGACCTAACAAACTCTAACTCTTCATTCGGTAATTTTGGTCTTGTTGCTGATGGTGTTGGACCACTTAAGTATGTTGGAATTATAACCTCTAATGCTGGTACTGATGCTGCTCAGCTTGAGATTAATCTAACTGCCAATACTCCTGTAATGAACGTAGTTGATGCCCAATATGATCATGTAAGTGGTATCGCAACATTTGTACTTGACAGAGAGCACGAACTTTCTGTTGGTATGGGAGTTACTATTGCTGGTCTTGGATTTACTTGTGATTCTGATGGTGGACAGCAAACTCTAATATATCCAACTGGAAATTACGGATACATTTTTGAAACCAGAACAGTTGCTCCTGGTAGATATGTTGATGCTAGCGAATCAATTCAATCAAATAGAACTGAGATTTTAGATAAGTCTCTTGCTTCTATTGCTCTAAGACACCCAGATTTCTATTTCCCAGGTGAAGATAGAACCAATTCTTCTTCAAGATTCTACGATTCTTATCGTTTAATCCAACAGAATAAGCAAGAAATTATTGATAGATCACTTGCTCAGATTGCAGTTGATCACCCAGATTTCTATTTCCCAAATGATCTTCCAACAAATGCAAGATCCAGATTCTTCGATTCATATCGCCTAATTCAACAGAACAAGCAAGAAATTATTGATAAGTCTCTTGCTTCAATCTCACTAGAAAATCCTGATTTCTACTTCCCAGATTCTAGTAGAAATAGATTCAAGGATTCATATAATCTCATCAATGATAACAAAGATGAACTAATTGATAAATCATTGGCAACTATTTCACTATATCACCCAGATTTTTACTTCCCTGATGATGATCAAACAAATGAAAGATCAAGATTCTTCGATTCATATCGTTTAATTATTGATAATAAGCAGGAAATTGTAGATAAATCTCTTGCGGGTATTGCATTAAATTATACTGAATATGATGGTTTCTTCTTCCCTGAAGATGAAGAGACTAATCCAAGATCAAGATTCTATGATGCATATCGTTTAATCAATGAGAACAAGCAAGAAGTTATTGACAAGTCTCTTGCTTCTATTGCCCTTGAGTACCATGTCAGTGCTGGTGCAGGAAAGACTTTTGCTTTCCCTGGTGATGAGTATACAAATGAAAGATCAAGATTCTTTGATTCATATCGTTTGATTCAAGAAAACAAGCAAGAAATTATTGATAAGTCTCTTGCTGCAATTTCTATCGATAATCCAGACTTTTATTTCCCTGGTGATGAACAAACTACTTCAAAATCAAGATTCTACGATTCTTATCGTTTAATCCAACAAAATAGACAAGAGATTGTAGATAAGTCACTTGCTTCCATTGCTCTTGAGTACCATGTAAGTGCTGGTGCTGCTAAAACATTCACCTTCCCTGGAGATGAGTATACCAATGCAAGATCCAGATTCTTCGATTCTTATCGTTTAATCCAACAAAATAGACAAGAGATTGTAGATAAGTCTATCGGAAACATTGTCTTTAATTATGATCAATATCCTAATGATTGGGTATTCCCAGGCGATACAACTACAAATGATAGATCAAGATATTATGATTCATATCGTTTGATCCAGAAAAATAAGACTCAAATTATTAATACTGCCTGGACAGCAACTAGAGCTCAGTATCCTGCAATTATTTCTACTGAAACTAAGTGTAAGAGAGATCTTGGTTATTTCATAGATGCAATTTCAACTGATATTTTAACCAGTGGAAACTCTTACTCACAAGACTTTATTCTCCAATACTTTAATAATGGTTCTATAACTGCTACTAGTATTGAAGGAGAAGAAGTAGAGTCAGTTTATGCATTTAATCAGGCTCGTGATTTAATGAAGTTG
>Ga0213864_10000263_pt1 | contig 23415 bp, 20 predicted proteins | sample PICome_5_FD_160078 | JGI IMG/M metagenome (GOLD analysis project Ga0213864, IMG submission 160078) | Coastal seawater microbial communities near Pivers Island, North Carolina, United States - PICO247 | ecosystem: Environmental > Aquatic > Marine > Coastal | place: USA: North Carolina... | reverse complement strand
CAATCTGTCTGGACTTGACTTGTTGAAACTCAAAGTCTGCCTCATATGGGCCAAGTGAAAGCGATTGGCCTTGTCCAGAAAGTGAGAACGTCCAGTCGCCATCGGTCAGTTTGAATGCAAACGAAAACGAACGTGTCAGCCCTGGACCAATGGAAGAAACCCCTTCAACAGGCTCGACGGTTGCGCCCAAACTTGTTTGAATCGTTGCAGAGATTCCACCGATTGGGATGGCGGATTCGTTGGTGAGATTGAGCATGACTTCAACGATGTCTTCATCATCATCATCAATTTCCATTCGAACTGTTTGCAAGACAACCGAAAGCGAACCAGCTGATGCCGAATGTTCTTGACTCATCTCCCTCACCTGTTACCCGTAAACTGTTCATCACTTTAAGTTCAAGCGCGTATCACTTGGCAGAGACCAATCAACAGCGGCAACCGTGTGATTGCTGACATCGATGGACGTTCTGTATTCAGCCGTTTTTGATCGTGCACGCAATACATCCCTGAGCCCAAACAACCATCCGAGGACAGGAACAAGGTAACGCAACTTGTGGAAGGCACGTGGACCAAAGTGGTGCAATTCAAGCAACGTACCGTTGTCATGTACGATGGCGATTCGAAACGCACGCTGGCCGAGTGAACGTCCATAGGCACGACCTGTGTATTTCCAATACAACCACAATGAACCAAAGAATAGAGCCCAAGTCATAAGGAAGGAGGTCGCATATCGAGCGTCCTCTGCGAGGTAATTCCAACTGATCAGAATTTCGAGAAATGTAAATCGGCTCAAAACATGAAGGAGAAGAGACATGGCGATAACATCGATGGCGAAGGCTGCGATTCGCCGCCAAACAGGTGCGATGAGCATACCCTCAGGTGCACTTGAGAGAACCTGTTGAGCAAGTGTTCCACCTTGATAGACCGTAACTGGGCTTTCCGCCATGAAGCATCCAATGCCTGTTCGTTGTTGAACCTGCGTGTTAGCCATTGACCAGATGCCAAGCAAAAAGGCCACGTTCTTCAGCCCAATCCAACCATGATCGCCATGTTGGATCGTATCGCAATGTTTGCGGATCCCCAACAACAACAAGACCACGTTTTGCTCGTGTAATAGCAACATTGAGGCGGCGTTGATCGCTGAGGAAGCCAACCACGCCATCTGGGTTGGATCGCACAGCAGAGAAGATGATGATGTCTTTTTCTCGTCCTTGATACCCATCGACCGTATTGATTTCAAGACCCGCAAATCGACCTCCTTGTTCACGTTCCTTGTTGCTATCAAAAATGTCTGAGAGTGCGCGAACTTGCCCACTGTATGGCGTAATGATTCCGATTTCAGAAGCCTGAACGTCACCTGGTTGCAGCAGTCCTTGAACCAAATCATAGATTCGTGCGGCCTCGATTGGGTTGCTACGGCTGCCTCCTTCCTGCTCTTCATCTTCAACGCCAGTGAGGGGAATAAAGGCGAATGGATGATCCCAATCCGGCCACAATATCCCCGCTGGAGCAGGTCGGTCAGCTGCTGTGCAACCGTCGTTCAGCCGGCCATCGTAGAATCGAGCACTTGGGAACTCCCGTAAAACAGGATGCATTCGATATTGAACATCAAGCAAGTTTGTTTGGATACCTACATCGATCAGGCGTTCAAACAGGGAACGACCCAATCCGCCGTGTTCGGCTTTCTTGGAAATGACAGTCGGAGGCAATTGTTTGTGATCGCCGACCAGTATGAGTTGACGACATCCTTTGGAAAGAGGAATGAGTGCACTTGGCTCGACCGCTTGCGTGGCTTCATCCATCAAGACGATTGGAAATCGTCGCCCATCAAGAATACGGTGACCTGAACCAATGTTGGTTGAGCATATCACCTCAGCATTGTCCAACACAGAGGCAATCATTTCCTTCTCAAGCCGACGAAGTTCCTTCTTGTTGTGTTGGATGTCTCGATGAGCTAAGCCCTTCTCTCGTCCTTTCAATTTTGGAAGTGCTCGCTGGACTTCATCCATCTCGTCTCGAACAATCGCAAGTTCATCCTGCTTTGGATGATCCTCGATTTGAGCATCAAGCGTTGCCATCCGTAATGATTCACGAACCTTGACCGGACGCCCTATGCGAACAGCACGGATACCCAAATCAAGCAACCCTTCCAAGAGGTTGTCAACCGCAACATTGGATTCTGCTGTGGCGAGAATGGGTCCGCGACCTTCGCGGGCGAGTTGAGCGAGAGTGGCGACGGCTGTGTGTGTTTTGCCGGTTCCTGGAGGCCCCTGAATAATCGTAACACGCCGTTTCATTGCCGCATCCATGGCATCCGACTGAGAGGGATTCATCTCGACTTCAACTCGCTCAGCACGATTGAACTTCCCTGAGATCTTTGGAGGCATTGAAGCGTTTTCTTCTGGGTCGTGAACTTGACCAAGAAGGACATCACGAAGAATCGTGCCACGGTCTCCTTCAACGGAATGAAACATTTCGAGTGCTTCTTGCATGCGATCGTGCGCGACGCGATTTGCACCACGGTCGAGCCTCCACGTTCCCTTCCTGAGATCTTTGGGCCGTTGAGCAACCACAATACGAAGGCGGGTTGGCCCTCGTTCGAGAACAATCCCTTCGATGGTTTTCTCACCGATCGGTTTGGATCGACTGAGAACAACAATATCGCCGTGAGTGAAACGATGTTGTCCGAGATGTTGACGGTCTGGATGTTCAAACACCAAAATGTCCTCACCATACAGCGTTCCGTTTGTTCGCCCTTTCAGACCAAGTAGTGCAAGTCCGGAGGCTTGCAATCGATGATGTGACCACGATGACCAGCGCTCTTGAATGATGGAGGTTTCCTCTTCCAACTCCTCTTCAAGGAGCGATGTGAAATGACGGAAATGGTCTTGGCCTCGGCGCCAAATTCCACCTTCCTCTCCTTCCGGAACAACATCAATATCTGACGAGGAACTGTTCATTCGCCGAACCTTTCCTCGCTCGCCCATGCTTTCGCCAATTGTTGCCATCATTTCAGACTATGGCGAATGGCGCATTCGAGGTACAAGAGATGGTGATGCTTAAACCACAAGTGCCTACCGAGAAAGTAGGCGAGACCATGTTTTGGAAGCGCAAGAAAGATGGGAATGAGGATGGGAATCCTTGTCCATTTTGCAACGCTCAAAACGAGAGGGATGCCGCGACGTGCGTGCAATGTTACTATGATTTGAACAAGCCAGCACGAGACCAGCACCTCGAGGTTGCATCGGATGTCAAAAACGATTTGTTGTCGACGCTCATGGATGAAGACGACGGTGATGAGGACGATGAAATCGCTGTCGAAGCAGTACTTGACCTCGAAGATGTGACCATTGAGATTGATCAATACGACGATTCAATCCCCAGTGAAGGGTTTTCATTCATTGACAGCGAAGGCCCAACGTTGTCCGAAACGGTCGAATTTGAAACACCCGAAGAGGTTGAGTTAACCACTGAAGATGCTCCAATGATTGAAGAACAATTTGAACTACCAGATTCCAATCCATTGGATGAGGTTGCTGAGCCTGTTCACACTGGACAAGGACAATTGATTCAGACTGATGATGATGAAGCCGATGTTGATTTCACCGGAACCGTTGGTCCAGACCCGAATGCTATTCCTGATCTCCCCGAAACAGAGGAGGATGTTCCAATGCTTCCTGAGGAACTCACGATTCCGGATATTCCAGAGGATGTCGATGATGAAGCGCCTGAAATTCCTGAACTGCCTGAGGATGAAGGCGTTCCTGAACTGCCTGAAGAAACAATTGCACCAGACCTACCTGAAGATGAGGCTATACCAGAATTACCCGATGACGATGAGGTTGAATCCACAACTGAGCAAGTCGAATCCGAGGATACTGTTGCTCCTGAGGTGCCATCCAGTACCAGGATTTGGCCATGGCCGGCTGGAGAACCAATGGATCCAAGAGAAGTGCATCGAATCGTTGTCGAGTCGCTTGGATTGGTTCGAGCAGGACGAATTGCCGAAGCGGAACACAACATTGATGCGCTCGGCCCCCAACTTGGAGATGATGTCTCGTTGTTGTATCATATCGGACTTATTCTGCAACAAGCAGGACGTGCAGAGCACCTTAATTGGATGCTTGAAATGGCACGACGTGTCCATCCAAACGATGAGAACGTGATGAACGCCATCGCCCATCTGTCTGCATGAGGGATTCTATGCCATCAACACCTAATCTTCCTGATTTGGAGGGTGGATATTCTCTACGACCTGTTTCCAAAGCCATTCTCCCGATGGTGATCGAGGCGTATTCAGAAGATCCAGAATCGGCAAAAGCTGCCCTGCCTTGGCTACGAAGCGAGGAGGATATCACTCGCCAATTGGCGGATATGTTGCATGATTTGGAACACCTCTCGAATGCGGATCGAGTTCATTTTTGGTCGATTCATGATCAACAAAACACGTTCATTGGACTGATTGGACTTGGGGACGAAATGCAACTTCTTCATTCCCATTACAATCTCGGTTACTGGGTTCGTAAAGGATTCAGAAATCGAAAAATTGCTTCAAATGCAGTTGATGCTGTTCTTAGATGGCTCCAATCAAGAGGTTCGACGTTCCGAATTGAAATCACTGTTCACCCACGAAATGAGGCGGGGCTGGTTACTGCTGAACGGATCTGTCAGCGCTGGAACGGCCAAATTATTGACGAGTTCATCGGCATTGAGTTGAACGATAAAACGGTTCCACACAAAATCCACGTCATCGATTTGCCTCGGATGTGAACGGTGTGCGAAGGACATGGCTGACCGTCGATACGGATGATCTTCGTCATGTTCCTTCCAATCAAGGCCACCCGACTCGCTCAAAACCAAATGATGCACTACCGCAGATTTCTGATCAATTCAAGCAAGGATTTCATGAGTTTCATGTTTGGATGAGTACCCATCAGCATCCTGTGACATTGTTCGTCATCGCTGATCAATGCGAATCCGACGAATTCGTGGAAATGATCAATCGCCTTTGTGTAACATACCGTGAACGAATTTCCATAGGTTGCCATGGATTACATCACCGAAGTTGGTCTGCTTGGCCAAAGGATGTTGAACGATTCTCGATGGATTTAGCTGCATCTGTTGGTATCCTTGAGGTGCAATTTCCAAACCATTTCAGACGGTGGTTTCGCGCACCTGCTGGCTATATTGCATCATGGATGATTCCGATTCTCGAGCAACACGATTTCGTCATTGACTCTTCCATCAATCCTTCTTGGTTGGTTAACAAAAAATACGGAAAGGGTGAATCATGGAAAACAGTCCAATCAACGGTTCAGGCGAGTACCATCACCGAACGGGCTTGGAAGACGAGGTTGTCGTTACCAACGTGTGGCCCTGCCCAGCACATTCCCGGTCTGCGTTGGAATGCAAGAGGTGCCTGGAAACGATTGGCAACACCACTGGCAGCGAGTGAGATTGATCTCGTTGAAGATGTTGGAATTGAACTCGATACCGTTTATTGGCACATTCTCGATCATGCGAAAAACAACGGAAGGTGGACACCTCCGATCAAAGACTTGTGATATCCGTTCGATCGGTGGAAACTTCGAACTTCGCCATTGCATCAGCATAAACTGCGGCATCCAATTGACCTTCACGAACCAGTGAAGAGAGAGCTGCAAGTGCAACAGCCTGACCATCAATTTCGAAGAATCGTCGAAGTGCAGGACGAGTGTCAGAACGACCGAAGCCATCGGTGCCTAGAACAGTATAAGGAGCATGGATCCATTCTCGAATCATTTCTGGAACGGCTGCGACATTGTCTGAAACGGCAACGATTGGCGAGGTGCCATCACCAAATTGCTGCTCAACCCATGTCGATTTCATCGATTCACCCGGGTGCAAACGATTCCATCGAGAGACGTCCATACCTTCACGGCGGAGTTCGCCGTAGGAAGTCGCAGACCATATCTCAGAACGAACACCAAAGGTCTCCAATTTCTCAACAGCATCCAAGACTTGGAGCATGATTGGTCCGGAACCAATCAAACGTACGAGAGGGCCATCGCCTGATGGGGCATCACGTAATTTGTACAGTCCCTTGAGGATGCCTTCCTCACAATCCTTGGGTTTCGCAGGCATCGGGTAATTCTCATTGTATACGGCAAGATAGTAGATGACATCACCATCTTGTTCACACATCTCAACAATTCCTTGCTTGATAATGGTCGAGAGTTCAAACGCAAATGCAGGATCGTAAGCACGAACTGCAGGGTTGGAATGTGCCATCAGAAGTGAGTGGCCATCTTGATGCTGAAGACCTTCTCCGTTGAGCGTTGTTCGTCCAGATGTTGCTCCGATAAGGAACCCTCGTGCACGAGAATCTGCTGCTGACCAAATCAAATCAGCAACCCGCTGGAATCCAAACATGGAATAGAAGATGTAGAATGGAATGGTTGGAGAACCTTGCGTTGCATAGGATGTAGCAGCGGCAATAAACGACGAGAGTGCTCCTGCTTCATTGATACCTTCCTCAAGAATCTGCCCTTTTGCAGATTCCTTGTACTTCATCAATACTTTGTGATCGACGGGTTTGTACAGTTGACCATCGGGGTGATAAATTCCAAATTCAGAGAACAGAGGATCCATACCGAACGTCCGAGCCTCGTCTGGAATAAGAGGAACGACACGTTCTCCAAAGTCCTTGGTCTTCATCAAGCCACGCATCAATCGCACAAAGGCCATGGTCGTCGAAACTTGTGAAGTCCCTTTTGTTCCATCATCAAACTCAGCATAGACTACATCTTCCGGTAGTGTGAGATTCATTTCAGGAACACGTCGTTCTGGCATAGGCCCCTTCATCGCAGCACGTCGCTTCTTGGCATAGTTAACAACATCTGGAACATCGTTTGGATGAATGAAGGGAAGCTTTTCCAAATCCTCATCTGTGAAATCAAGACCCATAGCATCTCGAATCAACCGCAAATCGTTCTCATCGGCCTTCTTTCTCTGATGCGTGGTGTTTCGGCCAGCAAAGGCAGGTCCAAGTCCATATCCTTTGATGGTTCGAGCGAGTATGACCGTCGGTTGTCCTTTGTGGGCGCATGCTGCAGCATAGGCTGCGTGAATCTTGAGGAAATCATGGCCACCAAGATCCTCGGTCAAGGCTTCGAGTTCTTCATCGGAATAGTCAGCAACCAATGCAGTTAATTCCTCTCCAGCAAACAATTCTTTGCGGATGATTGCCCCTTCAGCCGTGAACAACCGTTGTTCATCACCATCAACGAGTTCAGCAAGACGCTTTGCAAGTGCTCCATTGGCATCTCTTGCGAAGAGTGCGTCCCACGAAGAACCCCAAAGAACCTTGATGACATTCCAGCCTGCTCCACGGAATCGACCTTCAAGTTCTTGCACAATTTTCGAATTACCACGAACAGGTCCGTCCAGCCGTTGAAGATTGCAATTCATGGTCATCACGATGTTGTCCAATCCTTCACGAGCAGCAAGCGCTAATTCGGAAAGCGACTCTGGCTCATCGGACTCACCATCACCCATCGTGTACCACACTCGGGAAAGCGTGGTATCGGCAAGGCCCCGGTGGTGGAGATAGCGATTGAATCGAGCTTGATGGATGGCTGTCATGGCTCCAAGACCCATCGAAACACTAGGATATTCCCAGAAGTTTGGCATCAATCTTGGATGAGGATACGATGAAAGCCCAGCCCCTCCTACTTCTTGACGGAAGTTGTGAACATTCTCATCAGTTAAGCGACCTTCAAGCCATGCTCGAGCATAAATTCCAGGAGATGCGTGTCCTTGCCAGTAGACATGATCTCCCCAGCCTTCGCCATCCTTCCCTCGATAGAAATGATTCAATCCGACCTCCCAAAGATGAGAGACTGAAGCATAGGTCGAAATGTGTCCGCCGATACCATCGACGTATTTGTTGGCACGAGTCACCATCATCATCGCATTCCAGCGATTGATGGTGTGAAGTCGCTTTTCCATTTCAAGGTCGCCCGGATAGGATCCTTGCATGTCCGGAGCGATGGTGTTGAGATATGGTGTCGTGGTTGTATCGATGTCAATGCCGGCATCTGCTCCTACTGCAATAGCACTGTGAAGCAATCGTTCGGCTCGCTGAGCACCTTGTTGTTCGACGACTTCCTTGACCGATAGTTCCCATTCATGGGTCTGAATAGGGTCCTCATCAGGCAAAGAGTTGTGAGCGCCGGAACGTCGCATCATGGTCCCTCCGTTACAACCCTCGGGTGGATATGACTTGAACCCCTCGCTGGTAGCAAATTGCTTATTCAACCTTTAATTTGCCAACAAAAAGCGGGGCTCTCAAACACATCTGGCCGATTCACCACTCCATTCGAATAAACGATACCCTTCGTTAATGGTCAATTCGGAAATGATTTCGATAGCGTTCCATCCTTCAGGTAATTCATCGAGACCAGTATAATCGACAACAATCCAATGTACATTGCGTAATGCCTCACACTGCTGTAGTTCAGTTTCCCAGCCGCTTGCCGTTGTTCGCCAAATTGCGGTATTCGGTTTGTCATTTTGAGGGTCGAGCGTGAGATGCATGGTGTACATTCGATGCATAGCCAATGTTGAATCCGATAGGAAGAGAATGTCTTGCCCTTCTTCGATTTCAGCGTTGAGTTGTTCACCAATTTGTGCTGTCCCCCGTTCTCCTGTTGCTAGAGATAGAACTGCGATGTTGGTTGCAATCATCCCTATGAGGAAGACGTAAGCGATGCGCTTGTTTTTCTCTGAAATCAATTGGTAGGATGGATCGTTTACGTATCGGATGTACAACAACGGGACAAAAAGAAGGGTAAGGTAACGAGGGTTGTTTCTCAACACGATGATTGTATCAATGAGATTTGTTCCAGAAAGAGCAGCTTCACTGACCCATAAACCAGCGACCCAACCAAGAAGGCTTGCGAGAGCGAGATGGGTCCCTTTTTGCAAAATGAGAGCATCCTTGTTACGTATTTCTGGAGAAGGTTTTGCTAACAAGACCGCAGCATAGAGGAAAATAACTGCACCCAATATGGAGGCTGCGAGTGCTAAGGCAATGTCAATCGTTCGTGGGCTAATTCCGTTCCTGAAGACCACGAACAATTCCACACATAAGGCAATGACGACATAGGCGACGATGTTCAAACTCACCCTATGGATGATGTAGAATCCTGCAAGAACGACGAGTGGCATCCACAACGGCATACCTTTGAACGAAGCAATAACAAATACAGACAACGCAGGAAAAATCCACCATTTGTAATCGCTCCTGTTTTGCAAAGCCTTGATGACACAAAATATTGCAATGGTGACGATCATCAAAATAGCCGATTCCTGATAGAATCTTCCAGTTGCACGAACCAATGGAGGATATATTGATGCGAGGGCCGTTATGTGCAATGCACGTTCTTCTTCAAACAAATATTTGGTTGCAAAATATATGGTCGAGAGACAGCCTAAACCAATCATGAAGGATACGACATGCAACGCGCCGATTGAAACGCCAAATACTGTGAACCAAAGTTGGATGAGCAAATGCCAAGCAAACCACCTGTCGTTGCTCGGTGTTTCCTCAGGGATTGAACCTTGGTTCGAGTCTTGTCTCAATTTACCCCATTCAAGATGTCCTTCTCCATCATTCATCTCGTCCGTAACATACGTTGCATGAACGTGAGCGTCAAGTCCGAGAGGCATCATAAATGCAGCGAAGGCGTGAAATGCAATTCCGATGAAGAGAACAGCTTTCCAATGCCTCCTCTCCATGGCATATCCAGCCACGGATTGGTATTGAGTTCTTTGCAAATGTTTCATCGAACCAGAGGGTTTGGTTCAATTCTATCGGATGTCTGGAGGAGTCATGAGCGGAATCTTAGACGGAATCAACATTCTCGACCTCTCTCGAATTTTAGCAGGCCCATACACGGCCCAAATGCTCTCCGATTTGGGAGCAAATGTTACCAAAATTGAAGCTCCATGGGGTGACGATACACGTGGCTGGGGCCCGCCTTTTGCTACTGATTTCGATGGTCAACGCGTAGCAGCATATTTCCTGTGCTGCAATCGAGGAAAGACCATTCTTCAAATGAACCTGAAAGAAGAAAAAGAACGTCTGATGGAATTGATCGATTGGGCTGATGTCATTGTTGAAAATTTCAAACCAGGTACGCTTGAACGGCTCATAGGAACGCTCCCTAAGGACACAATTGTTTGTTCAATTTCAGGATACGGCGCCACTGGCCCTCGCCGAGATGAGCCCGGTTACGATCTCGCTCTTCAGGCAAGAAGCGGAATCATGAGTATCACTGGCGAAGCCGAGGGTGAACCGGTCAAAGTTGGCGTAGCATGGATCGACATCATCACTGGTTTATACGCAGGAAACGCCATCCTTGCTGCCTTGCTTGATCGAGAACGAACGGGAACCATACGGCACATCGATGTGAGTTTGTGGGATTGTGCCGTTGCCTCCCTTGCCAATCAAGCACAGAATGTTCTTGCGAGTGGTGTTGACCCATCTCGAATGGGTTCAGCACACCCGAATCTCGTCCCTTACCGGGCTTTTGAAGCCAAGGATGGTTGGTTTGTTGTTGCCATAGGGTCAGATGTCCAATGGTCGAAATTCTGCTCCATATCAGGCATTTCTCCTCTCGAAGAGTGGGAATCGAACGCAGGACGGATTGCCGACCGAACAGAGATTGAAGCCCTCATTCAAACATGGGTGGAACAGCACACTCGGGCCGAATTGGAACTCCTGCTACAAGGGATCCCCTGCGCTCCGATCAATACCGTTTCAGAAGCACTAGCAGATCATCAGAGTGTTGCTCGAGGAGCGCTTCTCGAAAAGAATGGTATCAAAACTCTTGCCAGCCCATTGAGGTTCATGGAACCTCAATGAGATTCACCAATCGAGCAGCTTCGACAACATCACCGTCTTCCCACCAATCGACTGCAATAAAGGTCGGTCGCTTACCGTGATCTTCAATGCATTCTTCAGCACGCTCTACCATGAAATCAACATCGTTGGCCTCGGCTGAGCGGGTTGGGTCCGAAAGTCCGGCTTGGTTCTTCAACCAGTTGTTCATGTGATAGACCGGTTGTCCATCATCGCCTCGTAGTGGATTGCAGTCCATCGAAGAGGTGCTATCATCAGCATAATTTGTAGTCCAACCAAATGTCAGAAAATCGTGAAAATAAGGATGTGAAGCGTCGCCTGATTGTTCCCAGAATACAACAAGCCGCTTGTCCAAATTGATGAGTTCAATCAGCGTTGGCCATTCGGTGTTTAACTCATGAATGTACATCATATCCAATAATCCAGCATCATCAAGCAAGGCTTTCAGATGATCGGCTTCAACATGATTTTCGATAAGCAGCGTCACAACATCTCGCTCTTCGGACTGCATCTCTGATTCGAGTTTGCCCAACCATGCCCATGGGTCGACGTTTCCATATGTACAGGGACTGAAGCCACGGCTCGAGTCTCCGTGACAGAAACGTACGTTGGCTGCGCTCTGATCTACATCGTTCAAGTAATGTGTATCCAGCATGAAAGCACGCATTCCGGCATTCCATTGTGCCTGGAACCCAGTACGGTGATTGCTTGCTGGGTAGAAGATGTTGTCCTCATGCGTTGAAAATGCATTGTGTGTTTCTGGGAACGTCACATCATCGTACGGCCTATGACAGAGAATCACCATTCCATTACAGGGAATGGTTTCCATAAATTCGCAACTTCCATCATCGTCCGTTGCAGCCTCATCGTAATTCATGGCATCTGGATCTGTACATCCAAAAATTGGTTCCGGATAAATGCAAGAGCCGTCGTCTTCCTCTGCGCTCTGGTTGTAGTTTTCTGCGGTTTCATCTGTACATCCTCGAACAATATCAACAACAATTTGGTCTTCAGCCACAGGATTATCTTCGAGATATGTGTATCCGGGGATGAGAAACAACCCAGCCACAACGAGTGCAACCAGGGTTCGCATGGTGGGAACAAATCACAATGCGACTTGAAAACTCCGATTCATGCACATTCTTTGCACCATGTATCGACAGAACAGGGAATGGCTAATGTAGCAAAGACGAATCATTCGCATCATGGAACCCTCGGACGTGGATGCGCCTCTGAGAGTTCTTCTCGTGCACGTTTGGTACTGGCCTCATATTGGAGGCGGTAATCAACACGTCGAGCACATTGCCCGTCAACTGGTTGCACGTGGACACAAAGCCACCGTTTGGTGTGCCGATATTCCCAAACACGAGGAAAAGCGTTTCATTCGTGACGGAGTTGAAGTCATTCGGTTACCACCAAAGCGAGTTCTTGGAGGCATCGATCCGGTCGTTTCCATTCAAGATCTTGACATGGGTTTTGATATCGTTCATCTTCATGACACGCTACCTGTATTGATTCGGCGCTCTGTCAAACGTGCTCGAAAAGAGAAGATTCCAGTGGTCACAACGTTTCACAACGATTACATCAAATCCAGCATTACTGGGAAGATTTTGAAACGAATACGCTGGGCACTTCAAGGTCGAAGAACGCTTCACGCATCCGATGCACGTATCGCACTCACCCCATACTATGCGAAGCATCTCAAAGGCAGGGGTGTACGGAAGGCCATCGACGTCCTGCCGAACGGTTTCGAACCTGTTGCTGAGGATGCTGTCCGTCCCTCAACGCTTCCTGTCGATGTTGAGAAACATCCTCTCCTCGTCTTTGTTGGACGACTCAGTGAGCAAAAAGGCCTCGATGTTTTGATGGATGCTTGGGACATACTCTGTCAACAAGGTGAACCTCATGCACGACTTACAATCGCTGGAAGCGGAGAATTGAACGAATGGCTGGATGATCGAATTGCTTCATCAACCTATCCCTACTCCATTGCAAAGTTGGGTCGCGTTTCCGATGCTGAGAAACGTTGGTTGTTTGAACAAGCCAAAGGCGTCTTGATTCCATCTCGATTCGAAGGATTACCAACGGTCTTGTTGGAAGCGATGCATGCTGGTGCGCCTACAGTGATGGCTGATGTCAATGATTTGGGGCGTTTGGTAACCGAACCAAATGCAGGATTATCTGTCACTCCAGGAGATTCACAAGACCTTCTCAAAGCCATCAATACCCTACTTGAAGCCGATGGTGCACAAATCAAAACGTGGTCCGAAAATGGTCATGAAGCTTCCAAACCGTATCTCTGGTCAAACGTAGTCGAAGATCTACTCAACGTGTACAGGCGGGTGAGAACATGAGCAAACCTCGACTCGTGATCTTTCATCGAAACATGGGCTTGCTCGGTGGAGCACAACGTGACCTTATTGTTGCCTTACCTGAACATGCGAAACGATGGTCGATTACAGTAGCAACGCTGAACGCTCCTCAACTTCTTCTCGACCGGTGTGAACAGCTCGGAATTGAGGTCATCACACCTGATGTTCCTTGGCAGTTACCAACAGGCCCTATTGCAGAAATAACGGTTCGCGCTGGACGGTCTGCACGTAAGACTTGGCGGAAATTGCGAAGCAGACTTCAACCTACACTCGATGCTGCTGATGCATGTTGCATCACGCTCGGCACTGGGGGAGCAGAGGTTCTCGAAATCATTCCAGAGGGGCTCCCTTTGTACATCTTCATTCACGAGCGAGACAAAGGCATCTACGATGATGTGCTCCAACGCGACATGGATGGTAAGTTGCGCTACCCCTTGTTTGTCAAAAACCTCGCACTTACCTATCGACGTCGTTGGGATCAACGCTGGCACAAGCGGTTCTGGAAACGTCGACAAACCGTAATTTCGACCAACACACCAACCAGTTCTCGACTGCTTGCATCCTCACATGGCTGGCCAGTGAGCAAAGACTGGATTGCTGGGGACGTCAAATTCCGAGATGAACAACAGCGTCCTGCCGAAGTTGGTGTTCTCTGGCCGGCCATCGATCCCTCAGCCTGGCCTGCGGATGAGACCGATGAGGAGCGACGTGTTTGGGAGGCCTTCGAACACAAACCAACGGGCCCATATTTGCTTACGATTGGTCGAGCATGCTTCATGAAAGGCAGTAAAGAAGCGGTCCAAATCGCCGCAGCTGCATCGCTTCCACTCGTGCACGTTGGCGGGGGTGAAACCGAAGAGATGCAACGTCAAGCAGAGAAATTCGGAGCCGAGTTATTCGTTCTACCACGTATTGATGAAATGGAAATCGTAGCCTTAATGCGAAATGCTCATGCCTTGATTGCAACCGCACGAACCGAAGGATTTGGCCTCACACCGATGGAAGCAATTATGGTCGGAACGCCTGCTTTAGTCGTAAGCGATTGTGGATTCACACACACCATCACGGACGGATGGAACGGCCGACGGCTCCCTTGGCCTGATACGAACGAAGGACTCGAACAGTGGGTCGAAGCAATTGACCAAGCGGGTGATGTATCCAATCGAACAGCATGGTCGAAAGCAGGGCGTGAACGAATTCTCAACCGGTTCACAGCCAATCATCAGGCCGAAGGACTTGTACGGGCCTATGCTGCCATGGGCGTTGATGTTGAAACCACGGATTTGGAAATGCTTCCAGGGCTTGATCCTGCTTGACATCAAAATGAGAACAACGACGTCTGTCCACCTTCTCGAACCAAGTTTGCTTGACGTAACTTCGTTAGCGCCTCATCGATGCGACGTTGACTGAATTCACGTTCTTCTTGGAGGAACTGAATCAATCCCTTCACATCGACTTGGCCTGGTTTGAGCGCTTCATCTGTCACAGGATTGTAGGGGTGATTCAAGAAAATTTCACGTATTTCAGCCAAGCGTTCTGGAACCTCTTTGCCCTTTTCTTCACAAATGGCTTCAATCGTTCCGAACGATTTGATGAGTTTGATTCCAGTTTTTGGCCCAATGCCTTTCAATCCAGGATGGAAATCCGTTCCAATCATGATGGCCAAATCGACCAGTTGCTCTCGTGAAAGGTCGTGAGCTGCCAACATTTCAGAGAGAACGATCTTTTGAGCACGAACCGTTCGACCATGTCGCTTGCTTCCATCGCTCATGAGATTCCGAACAAGAACGGGGCTACCATACAAAAGAGCGTCCCAGTCTTGCGTTGCTACGATATCGAGTTGTCCCTTGACTGCCATAACTGCGGCTTGTCCTTCTCCTTCTGCAGCTGCGTCAACCCAACGAACACCGAGCAAATCGAGCATTTGTTTCGTATCCTCAACCATTTCTGGACTGTAATGGACAATGCGTTGCGCCATCTTTTGAGCTGTCTGGTAGTCACCGTCTTCGAGTGCTTGCTTGTGTGCTGCCTCAGCCTCGAGGCGACGTTCTCGTCGTGCTGCGAGCTCATCTGCCTTCAATTCGGGAGCCTGCCCGTCGAAAATGAATACAGGCTGAATACCGAGCGAGAGCATGGTTGTTGTTCGCGTGAGAATGCCCATCAAGTGAGCAACGACCCGTCCTTTGGAATCACGAAGGGGTCCTCCATCTCCCGTGGGCGATCGGTCTCGTATGGTTGTAAGAAACTGGAATGCGGTCAGAAAGGCATCGATTCCTACACGCTTTCCTTTGAGTTCTGCAAGATTGATGTCTTCCGCATTGGCTAGGTCACGAAGATTACAGCCCATATCCTATTGTTGGAGACGAGAGTATGTCATGGTTCGCATGCGGTGCCGTGAAGAACAAGCACCAACAGGGAAGCGTATGGGCGAGTGCATTGTTTCCCTACGCGGATGGCACCCTGCACTTGCACAAGCAGAACTCTCAGCCCTATTTCCACAAGGAGAGGTGAGACCACTTTCATCACCAAGACTTGCTGAACTCAAATGTTCCATAGATGCCCTCGAACTCCAGGTTTCTGCAGGTATTGAAGCCGTCTTCATGAATGGTGAAAACATCGAATGGTCGAATGAAGAACTGGTGTTGCATCGCATTGAAGAATATCTTGAGCGGTTTCCACACACTCAAGCATCGTGCGCAGTCCATGCGTGGAAGCACGGCGAAGGAATCAGTGGATGCTCTCGCACCGTTATCGCTGGAAAGATTGGCGGGATCCTAAGCCGTGCAGGGGCTTCAATCGATCTCAAGAATCCTGATTCAACATTCGGCCTCTTGCTCGATGGTCATTCGCAAACAGTGACCTTCGGTTGGCTGTTGAATCATGGACCAAAAGGCGACTCGAGCATTGAACGTCGGGCAAGCCAACGACCGTTCTTCAAACCCGTAAGTTTGGAGCCTCGTCTTGCTCGACTTGCAGTGAATCTTGCCTGTGGACCACTCGCCAATGGAGCCTGCCTTGATCCAATGACAGGGACGGGTGGGTTCACCATTGAAGCCGTCATGAGCGGAAGAAATGCAATCGGAATGGACCTTGATCAAGAGATGATTCAGGGTGCAAAAATGAATCTTGAATGGGCAGGTTCTGAGTTGAATCCCTTTGTCGTGGGCGATGCTACGAACATCAAAGGGACACTGCCTGATGACGTTCCTTCCTTTTCTGGTGCTGTTCTTGATCCACCGTATGGACGAAATTCCCAGGGTTCAATGGACCATCACGCACTTCTTCAGCACACTTTGGCAAGTGCGAGTGAGATTGTGGATGGCGGTCTTGTTTTGATTCTGCCAAGTGAACCACGGACCGAGCACCTGAATCAGACCCTCGAGGAGACTGAACGCCCTGCGCTCAAACATTATGCATGGGAGACGATCGAAGCGATGCTCAAAGAAACGGGATGGCGCTACAAGGACGCATGGTTCGTTTCGGTTCATCGATCGCTTGGGCGCGTCATTGTCTACGCATCAAGCGCTCCTCAAGATTGAGCAATTCAATAGCATCGGATTCGCTCGGTTCCGGGAAGTCTTGACGATGTGGACATCCATCGTCCAAGATGGCATTATCGTCTGAATTGAGAACAATTGGATACTTTCGACATCCTTCTGGACGTACTTCATAGACCGAGCATATGCCCTCTGCATTGACATCGGAACTGGCTGTGAGCAAGAACACGCAAGCCCGAGTTTTCTCCTCGTTCAGCAGCGTAAGAATTCCATTGTTTTCCCACGTAAACGATTCGAGAGCCATTCCTGTCCTACGAGAAAGTCGCTTTGCCTCAGCTTCTGTAAGTGGCATGGTCGTTTCACGGCAACATGCTGAACATCCCATTGGAATGCATGGAAGTTGCTTGACCATGAGCGAAACGGAGATGGCTTTGCATTTGAATCTCGTTGAAGATTCTCAGTCCAGAAGCCGTTTAGAGAGGCAATTCCGAAGGTTCAGTACGGTGGGAATAGCGCTCTACGGAACCATCTTCACGAACGATGAATTTGTTGAAGTTCCACTTGATGGCTTCTTTCCCTTCGTGATCAGGAATCTTGCACAACTCAGCATAAAGTGGATGTCGGTTGTCACCATTGACCTCAATCTTGGCCATCATTGGGAACGTAACTCCAAATTGTGTTTCACAAAATGTTGCAATCTCTTCATGCGTTCCTGGCTCTTGTGCTCCAAATTGGTTGCACGGGAATCCAACGACAACGAGACCCTCGGATTGTTTTGCTTCATACAATGCTTGCATGCCTTCATATTGTCGAGTAAAGCCACAAGCGCTGGCGACATTGACAATGAGATAGGTGCTTCCACCAAGTTCGCGTAATGTTGTTTTGTTCCCGTCAATGGTTTCGATTTCAATGTCCCTTGGGTCGGTCATGAGCAGAACATCAGGTTTCCATTGATGAAGGTGTGGTTACGTCCTTGATACATTTCCTTCGCCTAAATCTATCAATTCCAACCGACCTTTTCACGTCAATTGAGAAAGAATGAGACAAGCAAATGCTCTTGAGGTAAGCACGTGTGGTAGCATCATGCACGTACTCATGGAGACATCAGCAGGAAACATCACCATCGAACTCTTTCACGGAAGCGCCCCTGATACTGTGGCCAATTTCGTCAAACTTGTCGAGGACGGATTCTACGACGGACTTCACTTCCACCGAGTCATTGAAGATTTCATGATTCAAGGCGGTTGTCCACATTCAAAGGATCCAATGTCTCGAAGAGCTGGAACCGGTGGGCCGGGATGGAAGATTCCTTGTGAGCCATCCGCTCTTGGCCTCAAGCACGACAAGCCCGGAGTTCTCTCCATGGCCAATGCTGGACGTAACACTGGCGGCTCCCAATTCTTCTTGACCACGGTTGCAACTCCGTGGCTCAACGGGAACCACGCTGTCTTCGGACAGGTTTCGGAAGGGATGGATGTCGTCCAGTCGATTGAGCGTTGCCAGAAACTCCCTGGTGACCGCCCAGCACAACCTCAGCAAATCATCCGCTGCTCCGTCGTAGAGTGAGGACAATGCCCGTTCTCGCCATTCATGGTGGGGCCGGTGGTGATGGTGAATGGCGAGGGTTAACCTCGCTCGATCCTGAACGAATCCAATGCATGCATCATGTCCTTGAGTCCATTGGCAATGCACTTGCATCAGGTGCAATCGATGCATTGGAAGCCGTTACACGTGCTGTTGAATTGATGGAAGACGAACCTCTGTTCAATGCAGGAATTGGTTCAGTCTTGGATGAAGATGGAACCGTAACAATGGATGCTTCCATCATGAACGGTGCAGATGGATCTGCAGGTTCCGCTGTCAATGTTCGGCAAATTCGCCATCCCATTCGAGCTGCAAACTGCATTCTCAAACAAGGCTGGCCAGTCATGCTCAACAGCGAGGCTGCGGACGAGTTTGCAATCCAGAAAGGAGTAGAAAAAGTTGAACCAGCATGGCTCATTACTGAACTGCGTCAAAAACAATGGAACCTGTGGAAGGAACAAAATGCTCGTCCGGGTGCTACCGATGAAGACGATTCTGTTCTCGATCACGATATGGAGGGTATGGGAACGGTCGGAGCGGTTGCACTCGATAAGGATGGAAACGTGGCGGCTGCAACGTCAACAGGAGGTATGACCGGCAAACCGAAAGGACGCATTGGCGATACACCCATCATCGGGGCTGGAACATGGGCTGACCCGAACATCGCTGTTTCATGCACAGGTGTTGGAGAAGCCTTCATTCGAACGTGTGCTGCCCATCGTCTATCAACCAAGTTCGAAACTGGACTGAGTCTTGATGAAGCGTGTCGAGATGTTCTCGATGCCGTCGAGCCAATCGGTGGACGGGGCGGCGTTATCGCCGTGACAAAAGACGGCGATGTTGCAACACCATTCCAAACCATGCTCATGTATCGAGGCGTATGGAGGGATGGAGAAATCACGATTGGAATCGGTCCAAACGATGTTGATTTGAATTCGATGGATTGATAATCAATCGAAGAAAGGACATCACCATGGGAAACGACCGAACCTTGTCCAAGGCTCGCAAAATCGCACAGCGTCTCGCTGGTCAAATCGAGAAGTTGAGTGATGCACTCGAAGATCTTGAGTTGGAATTCGCCATGTTGATGAAGACCATCGACAAGATGGAAGCCAAGCAGGGTACTTCACGAGATGTTCAAATTGACGTTTCTGTCAAGGTTGACGAAGAGGAGGACGACGACTTCGATGTCACCAACACCTCTGCACCTACAGTCAAAGGCCGACGTAAATTCTGATTATTCTGTAGCCTCAAGCGCACCAGATTTGCGAGCTTCAATGAAAGAACGAACGCATAGGAACGTGTAGATTGAGCCTGTCACAAAAAGCATGAGCATCGATGATGATGCGTAATTCAAGCCATCGGACATGACCATGAAGAAACGGGTGCCACCCAGCGCACACAGCAAGCCGAACGTGACAGCAATGTGCATCCACAACTTGCGCTTCTCTGGATATCGAGTTGCTAGAATCCCTGAGACCAGAATTGGGGCGCCAAGCATAGATGGAAAGTACGAAGTGATGGAATCTGAGTCGGAAAGAATGGACACCGCAATCCCCCATAGAACAAGCATGGCTCCGTATCCAGTCGTTAGGTTTGGCAAAAAATTGGAACGTTCTTCCATGCACTTTCCAAGTGAAGGAGGTTTATCAGTTCAGTTCTTGCACAGGACATCCATGAGCGTTGATTTAATAACGGCCGTTTTCAGTTAATAAACATGGGAAAGCATAATGTTGGAGACCGAAGAATTGTCTCGGTCAGTATACCTGAAGATGTCGCTCAAGAACTCGATCGATGGACGGGTGGTGGGAAATCAAACGGCCGTAGCCAGTGGATTGTTCAAGCGATCAAAAACCGGTTGAGTGACAAAAGCACCTACCATGAACGCATCCGGGAACCGAAACCACGATCGCCTCAATCCGATGCAGAATTCAGAATTGAAACGGATACAATGGGCGAGATGAAGGTGCCTGGTGACAAATACTACGGCTGCCAGACCGCCCGTTCTCTGGTCAATTTCGACATCGGCGAAGATGTCATGCCACGTCCATTGATTCGTGCTTTTGGGATTCTCAAAGTTGCAGCTGCACGCACAAATCGAGACTTGGGCATCCTTGACCGGGAAGTCGCAGATTGGATCGTTGATGCTGGTGAAGAAGTCATGCACGGTGACTTAGATGCCCATTTTCCACTCCGGATATGGCAAACGGGTTCGGGAACACAGACCAACATGAACACCAACGAAGTGATTGCGAACCGAGCCATCGAATTCGCAGGAGGTGTTCTTGGAAGCAAATCGCCCGTCCACCCCAACGATCACGTCAACAAGGGTCAATCTTCCAACGATACGTTTCCAACAGCGATGCACATTGCAGCCGCTGAGGAAATTGAACACCGTCTTTTGAAATCTGTCCGAAGTTTGAAGCAAAAACTTCGTTCAAAGCAAAAGCAATTTAGAGGAATCGTCAAAATTGGTCGCACGCATTTGATGGATGCAACACCTTTGACACTTGGACAAGAGTTCAGTGGCTACGTCCACATGCTTGAAGCAGACGTGCGCCGTATCGAATTCGCTCAGAAGGATTTGTTTGAACTTGCACTCGGGGGTACTGCAGTTGGTACTGGATTAAATTCTCACCCAGAGTTTGCTGAAATGGTTGCTAAAAAAATAGCAGATAGGACACAACTCCCATTCGTCAGTGCCGAGAACAAATTCGCACAATTGGCTGCACATGATGCGATTGTTGCTGCAAGCGGAGCACTCAACACACTGGCTGCAAGTCTAATGAAAATCGCCAATGACATGCGATGGCTTGGCTCAGGCCCACGTTGTGGTATTGGTGAATTGTCACTTCCTGCGAACGAACCTGGAAGTTCCATTATGCCAGGCAAGGTCAATCCAACCCAGTCCGAAGCATTGACCATGGTTTGCTGCCAAGTGATGGGTAACCACACTGCTATCACCATTGGCGGAAGCCAAGGAAACTTCGAATTAAACGTCTTCAAGCCGATGATGATCTACAACCTCCTGCACAGCATTCGGCTTCTCAGCGATGCTTGCATCGCCTTTGGAGAGCGATGCATCGATGGATTGGAGGCCAACGAAGAGAATATTCAGAAGCATCTCGACAATTCATTGATGCTCGTAACAGCTCTAAACAATCACATCGGATACGACAAGGCTGCAAAGATCGCCAAAAACGCTCACGAAAATGGGCTCACTTTGCGAGAGAGTGCCATTGGCCTCGGTCTGTTGACCAACGAACAGTTCGATGAATGGGTACGACCAAAAGAAATGACAGGCCCAAAGTAAGCCTACAACTTGGTCTGTGTTGCCAGTGATTTCCCTTCACCAAGGACGCGTGTAACGTGTTCGAAGGTTTCACGATCGTTCTGTTTCTTTTCATCGGATCGTTTTCCAAGTGTTCTCAAGGTCATGGCCAATCTGTGGTTCCCGGCAAATGCATCCTTGTGTCGCTCAAAATAAGCCCAATACATTGGCGATATTGGGCAGGTTTTCGCTGGATGGAATTCACAGGATGAGCAAAAATCTCCCATTTTCTTGATGTACGGAGAACCAGAAACATACGGTTTGGTCATCATTGCATCGCCAAGAGCAAACGTTCCCATACCGAGTACATTCGGTTCAACTACCCAATCGAAGGCATCAATGAAGGCTGCATGGAACCAATCGGTCAATTGACGCGGTTCAATATCCATCAATTGAGCAAGATTGCTGAGAACCATCAATCGCGGAATGTGATGCGTCCATGCCTCATCCATAACGCTTTCAACAGCCCAATCAAGGCAATCCATGCCTGATGCTTTGCCCCAATATGCCATAGGTAACGGCTTGCTTTGTCGGAGGTGATTCGCATGGGTAGTTTCATCCTTTTCCAACTGCATCGGCCAACCAGCAGTTCGATTTGGCGGCGTTGTTGTATTGACATCGAGCAGATGGAATCCATCCGTCACTTCGTGAACGTGGTGAACATATTCTCTCCAAATCATCTGACGTAAGTATCCTTCTTGTGAGTTCAATGGAACCTTCGCTTGGACGACAACGTCGATGACTTCCTGCGGCAGAACGCGGTGAATGTTCACAGAGGATGCAAGACGGGAATGGAACAGCCCTCTACTCTCTATGGTCATTGCATCCTCATATGGACCAAACAAGGTCAGGATGTCCGAAAGGAAATCCAAGGCTTGGCGATGATCATCGAAACTGGTCGGTAGGTGATTCAAACGAGCTTCACCTGGGTGTTCTGCAAACCTCTTGTTCACGAATGCAATCACTTCATCGTCGATTGCATCAAGAGTATATGTGGGGGCTTTCGGAGGCTGATGCTCGCCCTTCCATGGTTGCCGGTTATCGGCATCATGACTGAACTTTCCACCAACTGGAGAGTCTCCTTCCATCAGCCAACCTTTCGCTTTGCGGACACGCCGATAAAAGCGATCCATCCGGAACGGTGGTTCGTTTCCAACCGTCTCAGTAAACCAATCTTGAGGTGTTAACCATCCCGGATGTGGATGTTCGAGAATCGACTCTCCATCAATCAATTCGGATAATGTCAATCGTAACTCGCGTTCAGCAGCACGAAACATGTTGATTGGCCCAAATTCTTGAGCCAATGCTCGAAGAGGTTCGTCGTATTGTTCACTGGTTGCAACGTAAACAACCGGTATTCCTATTCTCAACGTTTCAATCGCAAAATGACGCATGTTGGAAAGAATGTAACACAGCTTTTGCTTGTGATATGGACGCCTCTCCGCTTGTTTCTCACTTTCGATGAGAATGATTCCAATCGATTCTTGTCCGGGTAACAAGTCAAGGTTGAGTTGATCGTATGGCAAATACCACCACGTTGTTGCATCCGAGGGGCGGCAAGGTTTCAGTTGGGACGAAAATGCCCCCCCGCCAGGTTGTACCTTTGCCCAGTCCATGGGCGAATGCCGTGAAGAGAGAATATAACCCCCTGTTTCATTGAACCAATATAGACACATTGATGCTGCGATGTGTTTTCTATCGAGCATGGATGTGATGCTCATTGTG
>Ga0213864_10000262_pt1 | contig 23467 bp, 34 predicted proteins | sample PICome_5_FD_160078 | JGI IMG/M metagenome (GOLD analysis project Ga0213864, IMG submission 160078) | Coastal seawater microbial communities near Pivers Island, North Carolina, United States - PICO247 | ecosystem: Environmental > Aquatic > Marine > Coastal | place: USA: North Carolina... | reverse complement strand
ATCTTTAATATCACCGTCTTCATAATATACCATACCAATATAATCACAGTAAGTGTCAGAATAATCACATTTACCAGTTTCAAAGTTAAATTTCACACCCATTGCACCCGGGTTTATTGTCCCTATCTCCGCCACTGTACCGGTTGTCTTTGTACCCGCACAGTAATAAACCAACATGCCATAAAGCCCGTACAATGGCACGGGTTTTGATAATTTTTTGATTGTCATGTTAGGGTCTTCGGCTGTACCCGGGTTACTTACATTAAGTGATCTATATTCATCGGTATATAAACAACCCATGCTTATATCTGTTCTACCTTCGAGTGTTGTTGGGTCTTGTGTGAGGTAGTTTCTATAGTTTTGTTGATTCCACAAATCAACACCTTTTTTGGAAAGTGAAATACCAAATTGTTTTTTCGTGGCAACTTCTGGATAAATATCTATCATTTCTTCGTCATCCACTAACTTTTTGAGTTTGTTATACAACGTAAGATCTCTGATAGCTATGTTGTCATCCATTAACTGCATGGCTATTTCACCCAATTTGTTTTCGTCATCTTCGGTTAAACCCATATCAGAATCAGATACATAAAGTTCACTGTCATCACTCAAACCAGTTAATATCATGTTTACCATAATATCTATGTGAGACGGCTCATCCGAATCCATTACATATTTTATAGCCCCTTGAAGATAATCAGCCACAGTAGATTCATACGCTTGTGTGAATTCGTTCTCATACAAAGAAGACACGGGAATAATGAAAGGCCATGGAAGTCCTTCTCTACTACAGTAATCTTGGAAATTGTAATCTATAGAGTTTCTTATTTTGTCCAAAGCTGCATTTTCTGTATATGTAGAATATCCCTTCGGATCCATAATATCTGTGAAAGCAAACATGAGTTCTATAGCAATCAATACTGCGGCTGCAGGACCACCAGTGAGACTCTTACTAATCATCGCTAATTTTTTACCGACTATACTAGCACTTTTGGTTATTAATTTCCTAGCAAGCGTTGTACCAAGTTTTGCTAATTTTACAGAAACTTTAGCTACAAGTTTAGCCATGAGTTTTCCACCTAATCTAGCCAAACTTCCGATTCTAACGAGAATTCTCGGTAACACACGAAGTATAAATATTTCTGCAATTTCCTCGACGAGAAAACTTATCAAAATTTGCTCGGCAACATCTGTATACACTTCCGTCTTAGACGGCCCAGCTTCACCTTCCAAAACACAACAACCGTCATCGTCCATTTCGGTACCTTCTCGGCAAGAACCATTCGGCTCGGGAGGAATAAGGCACATAATACCATCTTCTTCCTCTTCCTCTTCTTCAGTCGGTGTTGGTGTTGGTGTCGGTGTTGGTTCTGGCGGTGTGGTAACACTCGGAGTAACTGCACACGGAATACCGTATGAGTCTATAATAACACCCGGTACCGAACATACATTTGACGTTCCAAATATTTCTTCGTTTATTGAATCTATAACATCACTACCATTTACATTTTCGGTTTTTAGTTTACTCAATCTATTCAATATTTCGGCGTGCTTTTTATGAGAATAACTATTAAATATCTCATACTGGACACTCTGTCTTTTCATTCGATCATAGACCAAATTTATGTTGATATACAAAAATATAATTGTAAGTACAACAACCAAAGACAGTGATTCGGGTCTCATTAATATATCTTTACATTTTATTTAAAGAAATAATTAAAGTCATAATTATGACGTGGTGCTGGTGGTGTTGCCATGATTTTGAGTCAACCCCTTTAAAAATGCCACACAAATATGACGAACTTCGAACAAAGTTTTATACATCAGGTAATTTCTGTTCCTGGAGTTGCATGAAAGCATTCGCCATAGATAAATACGGAGTAACGAGAGGTGGTCTAATATGCGGAAATATGATAGTCATGAGAAAGAAATTATACAATAAAATAGGCTCTATAAAAAAAGCACCCAACAGATACGAATTGGATGTCTTTGGAGGAAACATGACGATAGAAGAATTTAGAAAAAATGTAGACATAGACAAAGAAGTTCCGAAGGAAGTGGTGACAGAACCAGTACCACAAGTTGTTGTGCCATTTGTTTCAAACAATAATAAAATGAATGAAATAAAAAACAGTACTGCAAGCAATAATGCTCTGAAATTGAAAAGAAATAAACCATTACAGAGAAGTCACAATAATTTGGAATCTGCTTTAGGTCTTGTAATTAAATCGTGACAATTGTTACAAGTGTCACCACCGTAAACAAAAGAACATGTATCACATTCGTTTAGAATAATAATTTTTTTCTTTGGAATTAATCCCTTATAATAACGTTCTAATTCTTTTATAGTATATATGCCATAATTGACCATTGTCTCCAAAGGAGGAAACTTCATTCTCTATTTGAAGCAACACAAAACTTTATTCATCTTTAGCATCATAGAAAAGCTATCAACCATACTTGGAACCATAGTTTTAAGAACAGTTTCAAATTCACTGTCTTCTTCACCCTTGTCAATTTGTTCAATAAGGTGGTTCAAAACACCAATCACAAGTTCACGCTTTTCTTCTCCCTTCAAGTGCTTGAACTTACTCGCCTCCATCATCAGTATGGAAAGAATCGGTGGGATGTCGGACTTGGTCAATCCATCGTCAACATATTTTGCCTTAATTTCCGCAACCTTGGCTATCACCCGGTTTGTGTCAATCTTTCCTGTAAATTTTTCAAGAAGTGCCTCCATTGTTTGTATATTTTATATGTATATAATAATAATGGACGTAAGTAACGCATTAGCTGTCACAGCAAGCGCCCTTGGAATTTATCAGATGAATGAAGAAGTTAAAGAAGCAAACGAAAACAAAACCAAGAATGTAACCGAGAAGGGTATGCGTTTTATGTTACTTTCTATACTCATAAACTTTTTATGGATGATTTATCAGTTTAGAAAGGGATCTGTATTTTTTACAATGTATTCCTTGTTAGGTTTACTTGTTCAAATATATGTATTTTTGATTATGTTTTACAAAATTAATAAGCTTTGACTTTCTTAACACCCGAACGAATCATTATACCGGAGAGTAAAAGTGTTGCACAGAAACCGGTCAAGGCAACTGTGTTGTATGTCTTGACACTTTCATCAACATCCGGGCACTTTCTGGCATTATTCACAGAAATCGCACTGCCGATAATACCCATAATGGAATAAAGTAAGATGAAGGCAGCCGCATCCTTGCTAAATATTTTTGTGTAAAGAAGTGTGAACGGGATAGTCAATGCAATTGTCAATGTATAAGAAAGATAGTTTCTCAAGTTTTGGTGCATTTTACTATCCTTGAGAGGTTCACACTTATCATAAACACTCATACCAATTGATGTAACGGTCACATAGACGGCTGCGATCACGCCGATAAGGATCACTGTCCAGAGAGGCATCTCAAGGTCGATCTTGCCTGAGATAACCTTTTGGGCCAGGTTAAAAGCTTTGTTACTGGACATATTGTATATAGGTATATCAGAAAATTATCTCACCAGGTACAGAATTCATTACATCTGGTGGTGTTTTGGTAAGTATATTTTTACCATCTGCATGTATACCATCTTCAATAAATTTCTTAAAAATAGCTTCATCCTTGTCTTGCGAAACATCGTCATGGCAGTGTGCGTAATTGTGAATTTTGTTAGCTACAAAAGTTTCGTCACCAAATGAAGACAAATGCCACCCGGCATTTCTATAGTGTGGTATAGACCACCTCGATTCCCTGAGTTTTTGCGGTGTTGTATAATTTAACACATTCATTCTAGTCATAACTGTACCAAACCACGGTTCGTGTGTTTGAATGTATTTGAAACTGTATTGAAATGCAACCATATTAAATGAACAAACTTGAGCATAATTTGGGAGAGTTAAAAAATCTTTATTAGGTATTTCATCCACATCAGATATCATGATAAGTGCGTCATGGGGTACATCATCCAAGCCACGTGTGATACAATTTCTTTGAAAATTTTCTCTAGACCATGGATTTTTGTCTTCGGGGTTATCCCTCACAACCACGTGTACGATTTTATCATTCCATTTAGAAAACTCTTCTTTGTGTTTCTCATAATAGAGCTCTTTTGGTTCTCCACGATGCGTTACTGTAGACTCTACAAGAACAAATTTATCAACAGCCGAATCTAAATATCGCAGACGCCTTTTCAACATATCTATTTCATTGTAAAAAGTAAAGCAGTCTACAATCATTTACTTAAAAAATAACCTTACTTTTTAAGTAGATGAAGATACTTACCATAATACCCGCAAGATCTGGATCGAAGGGGATACTTCATAAAAACAAATATAATTTGTTTGGCAAACCTCTGTTTGTGCATTCTGTAGATCATGCAAGAGGGTCTATTTACGTGAAACATATGAAAATATTTGTATCTACAGATTCTGAAGAGTACGCAGATATAGCCCGTGAGAATGGTGTCGAAGTTCCATTTCTAAGACCCCAAAATATTTCTGGAGACTATGCAACCGATATAGAATTTATAATTCATGCACTTGATGAATATAGAAAAGTTGGTTACGTACCGGATTATATATTACACTTGAGACCTACACAACCAATGAGAACTTCTAAAATGATAGATGACGCAATAAAAACATTTATTGTAAACAACGAATACACTTCATTAAGAAGTGTGATACCATTTAACAAAACACCATTTAAAATGTATACTATAGAAGGTGAAGATCTCAAACCTCTATATCCCAACCTATGTGAAATGCCGAGACAGAAACTAGAACAATGCTATATGCATAATGGATACATAGATATATACAAGCCAGCTGTGGTTTATACCGGAAGTTTACTCGGAAACAAACCATACCCGTATGTTATGAAAGAAAATCATAATGTAGATATCGATAGCTATGAGGATATTAAATCTATAATTTAATTAAAACACCTTCAGTTTCATACATGATGGAATCAAATGCAACACGGTTATCATTTTTTAATTCTTCAAAAAATTTACCCGGTCCATGTAGGTGTAAATCGTCAAACACTATAATACCACCAGATTTAACATTTTTAATAAATTTTTCATAGTCATGTTTTGCCATTTCATAACTATGATCACCATCTATAAATAACATATCAAAGTCTGTGTCATCTATAGAAACATCTTGTGAATAACCTTTTATGAGTTTTATTTCTGCAGAATTTTTGTTATTATTTTCTATATTTTTTCTTGTTCTTGTTTCATTTATTGAATCCTGGCGTATATAATGCGAAGATTTATCTTTTAATGTTTCAAATGGGTCGACACCCACACATTCCTTTATATAATTAGACTGAAGTACATATGACATGCTAGATCCATTGTGAACACCTATCTCCAGATACTTTTGAACTTTGTGTTTATTAGCCAATTCTTCGAGTGCTCTTATTCTGTCATGACATATACGACCATCTATGTTTATTCCCATATTACTTTCTAAGACTCTTTTTTTTATCCATTTCTGACGCAAATTCAATTCTTGGCCTGGGTGGATATTTGCAAGCACTGTCAATTGCTTTGATACCTCTCACCAGCTTTATAAGCCCTTCGGGATTTACGGATGATTTATGGTCACTGCCCCACATATTTTGATCTAAAGTAATATGTCGTTCAATCCATTTTGCACCCATTGCAACTGCGGCAAATGTGGTGACAATACCATATTCATGACCACTATAACCAATAACAGCATTTTCACCCCACTTTTGTTGTAAGTGTTCTATGTATCTAAGATTCAATTCATCGGGTGAACACGGATAAGTTGAATTTGTGTGCATGATAACATTTGGGTGACAATTGTTTACACATTTTTCAATCTCTTCTTCAGAACTCATTCCTGTGCTGACAATGAGTAATTTAAAATTATCTCTTGCAGCCTTACAAAGCTCAATATCGGTAATAAGTGCGCTTGGTATTTTTACTATATCTGTATATTTGGCCATTGTATATAAACTATCCATATCCCAGACACTCGCAAAAAATACAATACCCAGATTTTTACTATAATCAATGAGTTCTTTTATTTGTTCTTCGGAAAATTCTATTCGTTTTTTATAATCCAGATATGTCATTTCACCCCATGGCGTTTTGCGCATTACATTTTTTTGGTGTTCAGGGACACATATATCTGGATTTCTTTTTTGAATTTTTACATATTTTATACCCGCAATCTTAGAAAGATTAATCAAGTCTTTACACAATTCAATTGAACCATTATGATTGATACCTATTTCTGCTATAACCTCAGTCATTTATACTAAAATTTAACTTATTCTTTATCTTGGTCATTTTGTCTCTCAATTGTCCCCCTTTCAAAGTTATCCGTAAACACATTATTTTCACCAAACCCAAAACTGACCAAAATACGTGGGTCTTTCACATGTGAATGTGTACCACAATGAGTTATTCTTTGATCAAATATAATGATATCTCCAATGCGTGGTCTTAACTGAACAACATTTTTATATTTAAATAAATCTTGATGCAAGTGACTTCGTGGAATAACTTTTAGTGCGTGGTCATCTTCGCGATGATCTTGTAGGTAAATACACACCTTAACTATATTATGTTTTTGATTTTCGTGTTCAATAAATGGTGATATAGTTTCGTACATTTTATATTGATTGTTTAGTACACCTTTGTGCCATCCAGTAATACGATTTATACCAATGTCATTATGTGAACAAAATCTATAGTTAGATGTACCCAATAAAACTTTTAAGTTGTCGTGTATTTTTTGATTATCTTTTAACGAAAAAGTTTTTGGATACTTTTCAAAATTTACAATATTTTTGTTTCTCATACCCATTGGATTTATTTCATTTACACATTCGTCTATAAATTCATGTGTAAAAACATCACGAAGTATAAAATACCCACAATAATCGAAAATTAATTTTTTCAAATGATTATCCATTTCAATATTAAATTTTTGTAAAAAATCATATATAAAAAATTCGAAGGATTCTTGATGATTGTGTGTATCACTATCACCCCTATGGCCATCGTAATATCCTTCATACCCTCTTTTGTCCGTTTGATAAAAATCAAAGCCCTTAATTGCAAGACGTCTCGGGTGATTTATTGCCACTTCATATAGACCATGAAATCCTGCAGTAAAATTTTTATTCGGTGCGGTGACGACTGACCAAGACATACCTAATCGATCACACACACGAATTGCGTTATCTATTCTTACTTTCCAATCTGAACATATTAATACATGTTTTACTCCATTTAATACATATCCTTTTATAAGCGCTTCACATATACCATTATGTTCGGTGTAAAGTGCGTGTTTATCATTTCCAATATTGAAAGATTGACCTTTGATACCCCCGGAATGAAAAACAATGTCACAACGAGTGCCTGTATTTGGTGGTAGTTCCAACTTCCCGTCTATGACTTTAACATTCGGTCTGCATACGATATCAAAACTATTTATGTAATCTGTGTTATCTTCATTTTCAAGGTATCCTGCAGGGCCAACAACTATAATACTTTTTCCTCTCAAGTCCATTAAAGATTATTACTATATATTCTTTAATGAAGTTTGAGTTCGTTAAAGATATAACGCCCATAGAAGCTGTCCATGACAATGGTTCTTGGGAAGGTAGTACTTATAGTATGTTTAGAGCAGTACACCCAAGCCTGGATGGTTATATAACATATGTTCGTCTTTGTGAAAAAGGTGTCATTGGATTAATGAGAGAAACATTTGATAAAAGATGGAAATCTAATAATGACAGAAAATTTTTGGGTGCGGAAATACAAGCCGAAGATCCGAGGTTGATTGAAATTAATGGAAGTTTGTATGTAATATTCATAGGAAATTCACCACTCCCAAATCAAATTAAATGTATATGGCTTTTGAAAGACGGGGATGTCGAAGCAAAACCACTCATCATAAATAATTCTCCACCTAACAGAATTGAAAAGAACTGGGCACCATTTGAACACAATGGCGAATTACACTTTGTTTACAATTACGATCCGGTGATCATATTAAAATGTAATACATCAACGGGTTTTTGTGATGTTATAAAGGGTGAAGTTCCATTTCAAACACATCTTACATACATACGAGGGGGTTCAAACTTATTAAAGGTAGATGATGGTTATTTGGGATTTGCACATAGTCGCATCAAAATTGATGACAAGTATAGACCCGGATTTTTTCACATGACACACATGACAAAATTAAACAACAGTCTTGAATTAGAATATATAAGTCAACCCATTCATTATCAAAATGGAGAAAAAATTTTAAGACATACTATTCAAGATCCAGTGAGTTGTTGGAAAGAAAATGATGACATTTATATTACAGCAAACATACGAGATAATTTTTCACATGTTTATAAACTGAATTCAAAGACGGATTGGAATGAAGTTGTTAAAAACCAACTTAATGAAATAAAAAATATATGGTTTAAGTAATCATGGAAGATCATGCAGAGGTAAAAGACAAGTGTCTTGGTCTCGAGACTAAACTTGATGAAATAGCTTCGGAAATAAGAAACTTATCATTTAACTATAAACTTGTAGAAAAATATAGTAACATTGACGAAAGTGTTCATGAAATATATGATTGGTATGAAAAAAACAAAATTATTTTGGAAAATTATATGAAAGAAAAATCAATCATAGATGAAAAGTTAAGAGACCTGGAAAAGTCAACCAGGTTTCTTAACCACGAAACACAAAATATTAAAATGACACCAACATCTATACCATTAAAACGTCATGGTGGATCTTGTTCACAACTTTTAAATAACTAATCTTTTTTCGTGGCCAACTCTAATTTGAGTGTTTACTGTTATTTTGTAACCTGCATCTTTCAAATTTTTGCAAAATGCCACATCTTCGGAGCACATATCCCTAATAAGCTTTCCATTTTCAGCTTCCACTTCTATGATAGGGTGGCTGAAATATGGATATTTTAAATTTTCAATGACACCTTTACGACACGCAAAGAATCCCATACCATTATATGCCACATTTATGTACTTTTCTGATAAACACTTATCATTTATTTCCATGAACTGAAAAGTTCCGTGTTTTTTGAAATATTCGATGTCCCAGTTTTTAACAGCGGCATAATGTTTAAGGTCTTCCATTCTATAGAGACCGGATACAACTGGGTATTTGTCGGTATCTTCAATAATTTCAATGACTTGTTCGGGTATGAAAAATATATCTGAATCAATAGTCATCCAGACGTCGTAATTCAATTTTCCGTCAAATGGAACTTGTGTGGCGCCACGCAGAACATTTAAACCGAGTGTTTTCATTCTAGAAAAAGGTACAAAACTGCTATATTCATTCACCATCATAACCTTGTATCCTTTTTGGGTGAGTTCTATGAGTGTTTTTGACCAGTTCATTAAAAAGGAGCCCGAAAAGTCTCTTCCCGGAAAGGCAAAAACAACCGTCTTCATTATTAATTAAATACCTATAAAGCTTTAAATACATGTTATGACATGTACGTATATACAGATGGCTCATGCGCCAACAATGGCAAAGAAAACGCAATGGCTGGTATGGGTGTATATTTCGGTGAAGAGGATCCTAGAAATATATCAAAACGTGTAACCGGTAAACAATCAAATAACACAGCGGAGCTTGGTGCTTTTTTAGAAGTTTATGAAGTTTTAAAAGATCATATCGATTCTGGTAAAGATTTGACTATATTTTCAGATTCTATTTATGCTATTAGATGTGTTGGTGAGTATGGTAAAAAATGTGAAAATAAATTTTGGAACGTAGACATACCAAACAAAGAACTTGTCAAAAAGACTTATGATATATTCAAAGATAAAAGTAACGTTAAGTTTGAATACATAAAAGCACATACAGGTAAAAGCGACGAACATTCGGTGGGTAACGACAATGCAGACAGACTTGCAAATGAAGCCATAGGTCTTACATCTTGTCCATACACGAAGATATATCTAAATGTTCCATATAAAGACAAAGAAAATGCAAAGAAACATGGATGCAAATGGGATCCTAAAAAGAAAAAATGGTACACGTTTAAAATGGTACCAGAACTGGAATCATACTCTTAAAACCTTCAAAACTTCGTTGACTGCAGGGTGTCTTACTATATCTTCTTCAAACATTTCAACATGTTCTACATATTCGAGACTCAATCCGTCCATCTTATTTATAAGCACAGAAAGACCGTTATCATCACCCAAATCCGATTGTTCGAGATCTCCCGTCACAATCAGTTTTGTATTTTCGCCAATTCTTGTAAGTAACATCTTCATTTGGTTAGGTGTACTGTTTTGCATTTCATCGGCAATGATTATTGTGTCATTAAAAGTTCTACCACGCATATAACCAAGCGGTTCGATCTTTATACATCGCTCCATTTGGTTGTGTGAAAGATATTTTTCGAAAATGTCAAACATTGGTTTAGTCCACGGTTCCATCTTTTTATCCATATCACCCGGGAGATATCCCATGTCTTCGTCGGCTGCGACAATCGGTCTCGTCAAGATAACCCTACCTCTAAAAACTTTGTATATATGATCTATACCCACCTGACACGCCAGCATAGTTTTGCCAGAACCAGCAGGACCAGTTGCCACAACAATTGGTTTTTTAGACCTAAGTGCGACCATATATCTACATTGTCCAGGCGTTTTAGGGAAATCCATATATCTTATATTAAAGATTTTTTCCTTAAATAAATTAAGATGAACAACTATCACTTGATAAAAATGAAACCCACCAAAACTTATTTGAGTCTGGTTGATCCAAATAAGAAGAGTCGTTTTGTTTGCTTCAATAATCGTGAGACGGCGGATACTTTTGTAAATTATGTCTCCACTTTTAGATCTAAGCACGGCCACTGGCCAAATATGGATATGTCAAAAAGAATAACCACTGTAAAAAGTAAAGTTGAATTTAAAAAACGTACATCAGACGAGATAAAAAGATTTTTGGACCTGGACACCTTTGAATACGAACAAATCGAAACTATGGTAAAGCGTACAAATATATCTTTTATTTGCATTCATAATTTTTCATATCTGGAAAATCAAGAAAATCACCAAATTATAAGTTTTTCTGGTCAGGAATGGGACGGTAAAGCTGACGAAATTTTATACCGAGACCTACTCGAATTCAACTTAAAAACTAAATAAAATATAATGTAAATACATGTGTGGGATAATTGTAACTTTTGGTGAAAGTAAAAAAATACCATCAAATTTACTATCTCACCGTGGACCAGATGATTACCGTACTAAGAGAATGGGAAAATGTCGCATGGATTTCTATAGACTCGCAATAAACGACTTAACAGAAGCAGGTATGCAACCATTTGTCAAACCAAAACGAATGTTTGTATGTAACGGCGAAATATACAACCATCGCTTATTTAGAAATGGTGAAGAGAAGAGTAAAAGTGACTGTGAAGTTGTTATGAATATGATATACACACTTGGTATAGAAAACACAATCAAGTCTATAAACGGCGATTTTGCAATGGTCTACACCGACGGGAAGAGGGTACTTGCGGCCAGAGATCCAGTTGGTGTTAGACCTATGTTTTATACACGGTACGACGATAATTCTATTGCATTCGCCAGTGAAGCAAAGGCTTTAATGTTTCTTGGTACACATATAGATATATTTCCACCAGGGCATTTTTATGATTCATATTTAGACAATTTTATTTGTTATCATACTGGCTATTGGAATGTTCATAGGTTTAGCGCCAGTAAAAATCATGAACAGTTACGCCATGTTTTAGAAGAAGCCGTACACACTCGTTTGGATAATACTGACAGAGAAATTGGATTTCTTTTGTCTGGTGGCTTAGATAGTAGTTTAATTGCGGCTATTGCAAGTAGAAAATTGGGTAGGATACGAACTTTTTCTATAGGACTCAAGGGAAGTCCCGACCTAGAAGCTGCAAGGAAAGTTTCAGACTACTTAGCAACTGACCACACAGAAGTAACTTTTACAGTTTCCGATGGAATTAATGCAATTGAAAGTGTCATTAAAAGCCTTGAATCATATGACACAACAACTGTACGAGCATCTACACCCATGTGGATTTTGTGTAAGTACATCAAAGAAAATACAGATTGTAGATATATTTTCTCTGGCGAGGGAAGTGACGAAATTTTGGGTGGATATTTATACTTTCATAACGCACCCGGTGTCGAAGAATTTGCATGTGAAAACATGCGTCGACTTAAACTCATACATCAATTTGACGGTCTTCGTGCGGATAGATGTGCGAGTGCACATGGATTAGACTTAATTGTACCGTTTTTAGACAAAAATTTTATTCATTGTTGTATGGGTATGAACCAAAAATTAAAAATGTCAAAAATTGAGAAGGGAATTCTCCGAGAATGTTTCTCCGGTTACCTTCCGGATGAAATTTTATGGCGACAAAAAGACGGGATGAGCGATGCTGTTGGTACGGGTTGGGTTGACCACATAAAAAAACATTGTGAAGAAAAGATGTCAGACAAGATATTCGAAACTATAAGATGTGTCTGTACACATAATATACCCCTCACGAAAGAAGAAGCCTTTTACCGTGACATTTTTTGGAGGTTCTACGAGAGAAGAAACGATCATCTGATTTCAGAGATATGGCGTCCAAAATGGACATCTGTGACAGACCCTAGTGCGAAATTGTTACTTATAGAAAATGATGTATAATATATAAATGACCGATTTTGTTAAGAACTTTGACTGCAAAAACAAAGAACACGTTCTTTGGCTCCGAGATGTTGGACAGGCTATGGCAAAGGCAACCTCCGGTGGGAGAGTTGATATCGAAAAGATTGTTAACGATAACCCGATTGATGGTGATACAACCATGAAGAATATGATGGATTGGGCATATATTCACTTCCAACTTGCTATGAAATATTCTAACGCAGTACTCAGTTGTGATGCGTATTTACCAACCCCTGAATAAATTGTATTCGCGCAAGGTAAAGTCTTGTGGGTCTGAATTGTGATCCATTCTCACTAACAAAATTGGACCGAATGTTTCTTCTTTAGTAAAAGGTTCGGGTAATATATGTTTATTGCGTTTTACGTGTCCACTTTCAGCCTTTAATATGACAACATCTATTTCAGGCCATTGACCTATAAATGTGGGTCTGCCGAGTAATAATTTTACAATTTCATTTTTTGAAGGATCTATGTCTAGATCTATTTCGTTTATGTCACATCTTCCTTCTCTTATAAGTATAGCTTTTGTCATCCTTAATTTTTGTTTATAAAAAAATATTTGCAATTAGTAAATGAACAAACGTGCGATCGCATATGCTTTAGCTTTAGTCATATGTTATTTCATTTTTAGATATATAACAACAGAAGGATACAAACCTCTCCGAGGAGACTATGTAAATGATAAGATTGATACCAATCCCAAAAGACGTGTTTCGCAGTTTTTTGACAAATGCTCGCCTGAAAATATGTCCGAGTGCTCTCTTAATAATCCATATGAAGGTCTTCCACTTCCGTAACCTAAGTGGATAGATTTCTTTGTATAATTTAAGAAAGATGAACGTGACAAGAGAATACGTGCTCAATAAGTTATCTTCTATTCTCGAGGTTCCCAAAACCGATACACTATGTGTGAATCTCGAGAAGAGTATATTTAATCATACAGTTCGCAATGTAGACGAACCTTCGTGGGAAAATAAATGGTTTTCGAATATGTACAAGCATAAATTCTTACAAATTCAGTATAATATGTTAAAATCACCCACATTAAAACAAAAAATTATAAATAAAGATTTAAAAACGAGTGATGTTGTTGAACTAAAGCCGCAACATTTATGGCCGGGTGGTCCAACCGACAAAACAATCGAAGATAGAATTATTAAAGATTTAAGAAAAGCATATTTAGCAAAAGAAAATCAAAATCAAGAGGGATTCTTTACGTGTAACCGGTGCAAAACAAAGAAAACGACATATTACCAGTTACAAACACGGTCTGCGGATGAACCCATGACAACATTTGTAAGCTGTCTTAACTGTGGTAAAAATTGGAAGTGTTAAGTACGTGTTGGGAATGTGTAAGGTCTGTGTCCATATCACCCACAGATAATACAAAATTATATCCCAAAGCTTTCTTCATATTATCTTTAGTTTCGTGACTCGTAAATCCTAGATAGTCGTACACTATTCCAAAATTTTGTAATTGACTTCTTGTTAGTTCAACAATCGCCTCAAAACTTGGCCTGGCTGTAATAATTATTATTTTGTAACCCATTCTTTTTGCGATAATTAAAAGTTCATAAATCGGTACATTAAGTCTACCAGATGTAAATATTAATGTATCATCTATATCAAACATAACAGCGTCATTATTTCTAACTGTCCTGTTTGATATATAAGATATACCACGTTCTTTCAAATTATCCATTAATATTATTAAAGAATTAAATTACTTCTTTAATAACATGATCATTGATGTACAGATTGACGATGGCACCGTGTGTTTAGCATACATTGTAGCTGAAGATGCATCAAATGATACGTTCGATGTAAGATTCCTGAGTCATAATAAAGATTTAGATATATACAATTTTGATGAAAATATAGAAACTATTCCAAAAGAATCTGTTGTTGGATTTTATGATACTAGTGATTTAGAAGATACTGGTATGTATAAGATGACCGAGAATGGCTACGAAATGATTGAAGATTCTGATTACGAACCAGAAACGGAAAGTGACGACGATACTGACGACGACATATCTCTCGATGAAGAAGATGATCTATAACTACTTAAATAACATCCCCGTAATATATAAAATGACTAATGCTAGAATGCTGCATTTGTTACGAAGCTGAACCAAAATGTAATCTAATATGCGGTCACAAGTTTTGTCACATGTGTATAAAAAAATGGTACAAAGCGTCCATACAAAATACATGTCCATATTGTAGAAGAAATATAAAAATAAAATCACCTCATTGTGAAAATACTAAAGAAATTATTGTAGAGTACGACAGAAATTATGACATCAATGTCATATGCAGTTCTATATTTAAATTTCATGAAAAGATAAAAGTTTTGTCTAAAAAATGTAATGTCACAATCAATGAGTTGAGTTTCTTAGATAAACAACCATGGACAAAATTTATACTTCCATGTGAATACAACTTAAACGACAAAATTCGTTATACACGGTACAAGTTTATAAACAATAAAAACGATACAAAAATAAAAGAAATAACAATAAGACATGGATTATGAACCTAAAAAAAGAATTACAAAAAATGATAAGAAAAATAAAAAACTAATATACAATCAAAAATACTTAAGGATAAAATCTGACATATTAGAAAAGCGAAGAAATGAAAGTATTCTTCATGTCAACGCACCCAAACCAGGGAACGGGGTACGCAAGAGTAGCAAATAAAATAACAAATTATTTAGCTAGCTTGGACGATGTAGAAGTTGTATATTACGCATTTCAAAATTATCCTGGGCAGGATATAAAAGATCGTTTTATAGATGAACGTATCAAGTTTTATGATGCCATAGTCGAAGACCCAGACTCGCCCAAGGGTTTTGGAGACAAAGGTATACTTCCTGCTATAATCAAAGAAAATCCAGATGTTTTATTTTTATATAACGATCTACCAGTGTGTTGTTCCATTCTTAATATGATACCACTTGGCAACATGCCAAAAGTTAAATATTTATATTTAGACATAGTTTATCCGTGGGAAAAATTATCATATTATAAAATTTTAAAATCTCATAACATTGACAAAATTTTTGTTTTCTTGGAGTGTTGGAAAAAACATTTAATAGATGATATAGGATTTCAAACTCATAAAATTGAAGTACTCCCACATGGTGTAGACTTTGCGGTATTTAGAGACTTGTCTATGGAGGAATGTAAACAAGATATGGGATTTGAAAAGGACGATTTTATTTTTATAAATATGAATAGAAATTCATATAGAAAACAATGGTTTTTGACTATACAAGCTTTTTTGGGATTATTAAAAGATGTTGATATGGACCCCAAGTTGAAGCTTTTCTGTGGCTGTATGTTACATACAGATGATGGTTATACGTTAATTGACATAATACACACCGAATGTTATAAACTAAATTTAAATATGAATGATGTCATTCAAAAACATATATTTATAAATTCAAAACCACTACAATTATCGGATGAGAACATAAACACGATTTATAACATGGGAGATGTTGGTATAAATACATGTTGTGGAGAAGGTTTTGGATTGACTACATGTGAACATTCTTATTTTAATAAACCACAAATCGCTTCGGGTGTGCCGGCATTAAAAGAGACAATCGGCGAGTTTGCTATGATTGTAGAACCGAAAGTGTGGTCAACTGTATCTAATATAGAAAGCCACTCGGGTGAAATCGCACATTTCGACGCCGAAGATTTCAAGGAAAAGATGCGTTATTGTTATGATAACAGGCACCAAACTATAAACTCGAGATCAATTATAGAAGAGAAATATTCATGGGAAAATGTATATAAAAAATTAGAACCATTCTTTACAAAGGAATAAGGTATGCCGCCTTACAATCCACCAATTTCGCATTATTCGGAAATGGATGTTTCTGAATACGACGATGAACATATGTTTGCGTATGTGGGTAAAAATGGCAAGCGTTTTTATTGGCTTACCCGCTTTTTAGAACTTGATTATATTTGGTATGATAAAAATAGGAAAATAATTGAGTTATGGGGGCCATACCATACCCACCAAAATAAACAATCTGAACACGTTATCCGATGTGAGATTGAACATTTTAAGCCTAAGTTTAAAGATTGTAATGAATAAGTAAGTAATCATGCAAAAAAGACCTGTTGTCCGTGAAAAAATTGGTAAGATCATAGAAAATGATCGAATACAACCAGGAACATTTTTACACAAGTTAGTTAAACCTGGACCCACACAATTTTACGAACCGCTAAAGACCCCTATTTATCAAAAAGAAGCATATTTAAAGTTGATGGAGAGAAATTGTAAAGATAGAGGTATAGAATTTATACCACCTGACATACCCGACAGTGTCGTGGAGGTGTATGAAACCACAGAGACTTACAATCCTGTGAGCGACTGGGACAAAATTTACGTAAAACTTAAATATAAGAAGAACAAAACTGTTGGTGTAAAACTTGTAACATCTTTTCAGGATATTTACAACAAGTACTGTGTAAACTCAAAGACACCACCAATTAAAACGGTAGTGAGTGCTTATAAGGCTATGGGGTATCCAGATGAATTTACGGATAATCTTTTAAAAAATCATACAAAAAAGATGGCATCTGCATCCAAAATATTCAAAAAGGTAGATTTAGTTCTTAACAAAGAGCCTGTTAAAAAGCCCAAAAAGAAGAAGGAAGAACCACCACCACAGGAAGAAATTATCGAAGAAAATGAACCGGATGACGATAACGAAAACAACGACGATCCGATTGATGACGATGATGGTGGTATGGATGTTGAATTAGACCAAGATGAAGAAGACACTGTCGAAGAAGAATATTATTCGGATATAGATTAATTTTTAATTCTTGGTAACCTCACCCCCAGGGATCTTAGCGAGTCTCGCCTTTCTCTAGACAGATTTACTTCCGGATCTTTTTGGTATTCTAACCATACAAACAAAGAAGGTTTTCCATCCACTTCTTTTAAAATATTAATATGACCATGCTTCCTGTGAAAGTCTACGAGACGTGTGAACATACATAACCAATGATCTTCGGAAGGGCATATCCATTCATCTTTATTTATGGGGTCTTCCATGTATTCGATAGCTTTTGTCAAAAATTTGTCATAAAATTCAGTATAATCATAATTGTGAACTGTTACATCCAACGGTGGATCTATTAACAATTCTAATTCTATTAATTCTAACGGGAAAGCCCAATATATCATTTCTATGGCGTCTGTGCTAGACATGATATATTTTAACATACCCACGGTTAAAAGACCCCTTCCCTGTTTTTTCTTCTTCTTTTCGTGCTTTTTACCATTTTGTTCTAGATATTCTTCACGACATAGTTTAAAGGATTTTTCGACTATTATGTCTTGAATTTCTACTGGTAAAATATCCCATAAACTCATACCCTATTTTTTTATGACATTTTATTTAAAGATAACCTAAGTCAATTTTTAACGTAACAAAAATAAGTTTAAGATGTTTATCACAAACGTCCTAGTCGGAGATCAAATTGTTGACCGGGCGGTTTTTTGGGACCTGCGTGAGGCATCTGATTACGCACAAGAAAAAACAAAACACAAAGTTTGGAAACTTGACAAAGGTGTATTTTATTACGGTGACGTAGAAGCGGTTGTATACGAACCAAACTTGCAAGAAACGTCTGATTACCAAGATGAACATATTCTTTCTTTCATTAGATCCATCTGAAATTGCTAACATGTCGTGTGATCAGCATGTAGTGAAAATTCAATTAGAAATATGTCAAATGTTATACATGGCATGGCATTTTGCAGGTTTGGGGGGTTATGTTAATGAAAATGCACCTTTTACAAAAGATGGAAAACGACGGGGGTACAGACCGGCACACCCTAAACACCCCATGACTATGTGGGTATCTTCTAGTCTAGAAAACTACTTATACGCATGTAGAATAGGTCTAGCTTTAACCCAAGAGTACACTCGTAGATATGGGAAAGTTCATACATGTGCCGAACATTTAACATGGTTATTTACACACGTCCCTGGACATTTTGAATATCGCAAAAGTGATACAGCATACTATTCTATAGAAGGTATTCCAGAATGTATGCCAGAAGAATATAGACAATCAAGTGTAGTTGATGCATATCAACTTTACTACATGGTTGAAAAAATGTCCTTTGCCCGATACAAGTACATAGCTTCCGGTCTTTCCTCGGGTTTATCATAACCAAGTGATTCTATAAACTTTGGAATTTCACTGTTTTCAAAATGATGAATTTCTATCAAGATCATAGGTTTGTGTTTTTTAATAGTATTTACCGCACCTTTCAAAACATTCAATTCATGCCCCTCGACATCTATTTTGATTATGGACGGTATTCCGTCATACACGTCATCTAATCTTTTGCAAGATACATCTACAGAAACAGTTTTTTTACCATCCGTTCTTTTATTCAGTGTTGTCCCTCCATAATTTATTTTATTTTCATATTGACAACCAAATTGTGGAATGTACATGACAGTTTCGCATTCTGTATCTGATAAAGCAAAACCATATACTTTCACAGGATGTTTTAATTGATTTATACGGTTAGCGTTTATATTTAAAATTTCGTGATATACAGGTTCAAAAGAATGAACTGGTCCGTAGTCTGAAAAAACTAAAGTGTTACCACCAATATTTGAACCTATATCTAGAATATCCGTGTCAGTTTTGTAATATTTTCTTACATCTTCTCTCATCCACCCATCCCAGTCATATCCAGATGCAATTGTTGGTCCTATATATTCATCATCTTGTATTACTGCAAAATTATATCTTCCATTATGTACCATAACAATTTTGAGATCATGAGCCATACTATAATAAAGTCATTTAAAAACTTTAAACTACTACAATAAAAAGAATGTTCAGTATTGGTCAAAGCATTACTGCACCCTCGGTTGTGGTTACCCCAAAAGAAACTAGACGAGAGTACCGACCAAGAACCTACAGTGAATTTGTAAAAGGTCTCAAGAACAATGAACTTCCAGAAGTTCTTATCAAACCCAATCAAGGAATCGCTACATTTGAAGACGACGAAGGCAACTATGGAGACGTACAAATTGTTCAAAATCAAGATCTATGGAAAATCATCACCGAAAGTGAATCGAATGTGAAAGTTGACATTACTCAAGAAGCTACTTTGATGGATACTGTTTCCATGTTTTTTCTTTTGTCTTTCATCTTTTTTGTATTTAGAACTCTTATGTTCGGAGGGGGAGGAGGTGGAGGTATGCCCCAAAATCCATTCTTAAAAAACCAAGATTTCAAAGCCGAAGAAGACATAAAAACACGTTTCAGTGATGTTGAGGGAATTGACGCCGCAAAGGATGAACTTGAAGAGATTGTCGATTTTCTCAAGCAACCCGATCGCTATTTTGGTAGCGGTGCCAAGATTCCCAGGGGTGCTCTGTTAACTGGTAAGCCGGGTACCGGTAAAACTCTTCTTGCAAGAGCTATTGCCGGTGAATCAAATGTTCCTTTCATTCAGTGTTCGGCGGCTAATTTTGTGGAAATGTTTGTTGGTGTCGGTGCGCAGCGAGTTCGTGGTTTATTCGAAGTCGCCCGTGAAAATCAGCCATGTATCGTTTTTATTGATGAAATCGATGCCGTTGGTAAACAACGCAGCGCTGGTGGCGCCCCTTCCAATGACGAAAGAGAGCAAACTATCAATCAACTCTTGACTGAAATGGACGGTTTCGACAACGAATCAGGAATTGTCGTCATTGCTGCAACAAACAGAATCGATATTTTGGATGATGCACTTCTTCGCCCGGGTCGGTTTGATCGTAAAATTACGGTTGCACTTCCAAGTATCAAAGGTCGTGAAAAGATTTTGGGTGTCCATGCTCGAGACAAGAAACTTGCAGATGATGTGAAGTTGCGATCCATCGCTCGTCAAACGACTGGTTTTTCTGGTGCCGAGTTGGCAAACTTATTGAATGAATGCGCTATCCGTGCGGTACGTGATGGTGACGGTATCATTACTAATGAAATTATTGAAAATGTCTACCAGCGTATCGTAGTTGGCGCAAAGGGTGATACTAAATTTTCACCGAAGAAAAAGGAACTTGTCGCCTACCACGAAGCGGGGCATGCAATTGTAGGTGCAATGATGCCTGATTACGACCGTGTCCGAAAAGTATCTATCATTCCTCGTGGAGATGCCGGTGGTGTGACTTTTTTTCAACCGACCGAAGAAAATGCCGAATCCGCCATGTATACAAAAGAATATCTCAGATCTCAAATTATCGTTGCTCTCGGTGGGCGCGCAGCTGAAGAAATTATTTATGGTAGCGATCGCATCACAACCGGTGCTTCTGGTGATTATGCCCAAGTCTATGCTATTGCCCGTGAAATGCTGACTACATATGGTTTCAGTAATTATAATTTTGACTATCGTAATATGTCGGGTGAGGCTTCACGTCTCGTAGATATGGAAATTGATCAACTTGTTGACTCTTGTTACAAGGATGCAAAAGCGTGTCTGGAAACTCATCGTCGTGAACTAGAAGTTCTCAAAGAACAGTTGATCGAAGAAGAGATCGTCGACGGACAGTGGGTGTACGACCTCATGAATGGGACTACCAATATTTCTTATTTGTGGTCAAGTTTGGATGAAGTGTAAATTATTTTGTGATGATATACTAAGCATGTCCAGTCGACGTAGAAAAATACCAATAAAAGACCCCCGAGAAAATAGTCTTATTAACGGATTGAAAAAACTTGGTTTGTCGAATACATATATAACTAATAAAGTTCAGCAGTATAAAAATTCACTCGCCCCTGATAAAAATGGGCTAATTAGAAAAATATTAAATAAAGCCAAAGCAGATAGAAAATTGGCTCTTATAAAAAAAGAGAAAAAGACTCAATTAAAAAAGGAACGAGGTATAATTCCTACGGCAAAAACGAGTGAAAAGTTGACAACGCTTACAACATATATACAGACTTTGAGAAATGCGAATTCCGGAAAAAATAACACATCCAAAGGTGCTTATGCATTTTTGTCAAATTTATACAGAGGACATGGTAACGGGAGAATGAAAGCAAATCGTTTTAATACCATTTTAAAAGGGGGTGATAAAGGAATATCTAATTACATAAAAAAACAACACACTATTTTGACTAAAAATTCTTCGATTGTTAGGGCCGAAAAAACAACATTTAATTTCAAAATGGATTCTGAATTATTACACGATCTTTTGTTCATGATATATCTTGATATGAGACATGATGGGTTATTTGCGGGTAGTTTTAATAACTTTCTTGCATCTGAAATAGTGAAAAAAATACTAAAAGATACCAAAGATATACCAAATATTAACACACAAAGTAAACTTATAAAAACCTTAGTACGTGAAGGAGTATTCAAAATTACAAAAAATGATGAAATAAATCCACGATCTAAATTAGAAGAAGAATTCAAAAATAAGTTAAATGTTATATGGGGTGGAAGTCCGCCGATTCAAATAAAAAAAGACAAAATAAAGAGCGGTTTACTCCCCCTTGCAAAAAATTTATCAAAACCAATTTACATATCCATAGATGCTGAAGGAAGTCAAAAATATATATCTAGACTCCAAGACTCTTCAAGATATGTGAAAGAATATACGCAATATTACGCCAAGAGACTTTTCACTGTACCAAACTTAATAGATCCGGGTATAAATTTTGTGTTTGATAACATATCATCTAGGATATTTAGACCAAATGAGTCTGGTGGACCTTACACACCTTACAAATTTAATTATCAAAAGTTTAAATTTAATTTTGGAAATTATTTTACAATAGTTATTGGTCCAAATGATAGAGGTACTGGATTTATATGTACTTTGAATGATAGTCCTATACCCGTAGGTACTACGAAAAGCAACGCACAATTAAATAATCCAATTAGAAAAATAGCTAAAACTTTTGGTGATTTTTTACAAATACTTGTAAATTCGGCTTTATATAAAAACGGCAAAAATGTAGTCGGTGCCACAAGTGATGGTAATTTTGTGGCTATGACAGGGTTTGTCCAAAGAGAACTGTTCGGTATTACACCACGTTTAATAGTTGATAGAACGAGCAAACTTGGTTCTTTTAATTCCTCAATCGATGGTATTTTCTTATTTGGTCTTGATGATTATATAAAAAGACCAAACAATGCGACGAGAAGCAATTCTCGTGCTACAACAAAAAACAACACACGAGTAAACAAAAACAATAATAACAACAATAACAATGCGAGTAGCAACAACCAACGTGGTGTGAAACGTGTGAGAAACAATACTAAAAACGTCAGTCAACCCAATGCGAAGAGAGTAAATACAACTCGTAACAGATTAATTCAGAACTTGAAGAAGAAGAAGAATCTTCCTAATTTTGTGGTGAATGGTTTGATGCGGAGTTATGATAACAAACGCAAAACAGCTAATCAAATTATTATAGAAGCCAATAACTTTGGTAGGACTTTTGCAATGGGTAAGACTGTACAGAGAAAGAGAACACTTAGACCTAGACAAACTTAAAAACTAGCACCCCAAAGTAAATAAAGATGGCTCGTAATTACGATACCGAGACTGATGAAGATGAACCCGATTTTTTTGAAGAATATGATGAAGCCATCAAGGCTCGTGTGAAATCCCTCAAAAAGATTGAAGATGCCCTAGACGCAAAGGCTC
>Ga0213864_10000261_pt1 | contig 23532 bp, 19 predicted proteins | sample PICome_5_FD_160078 | JGI IMG/M metagenome (GOLD analysis project Ga0213864, IMG submission 160078) | Coastal seawater microbial communities near Pivers Island, North Carolina, United States - PICO247 | ecosystem: Environmental > Aquatic > Marine > Coastal | place: USA: North Carolina... | reverse complement strand
TTGCGGACATCTTGTTGTTGCCACAGGCACTTGGAGTTGATTTGTGGTTTGAAACAGGCGAAGGCCCACGGATGAGCACAACGACCACTGCAGATGAATTGGCAGGCTTACGCGCCACGGCGGATATCCACGAGACGTTAAACCCGATTTATGACACTGTACGTATCTTATCGCGTGAGCTTCCGCGTGAAACCACACTGATTGGGTTTGCAGGCGCGCCCTGGACTGTGGCCACCTATATGACTGCAGGACGTGGCACCAAAGATCAGGGACCGGCACATGCGCTGAAGGCGGAAAACCGCGCTGTATTTGAGGGTATATTAGATCGTCTAACAGAGGCGACCATCGAGTACCTCAGCAAACAGATCGAGGCAGGCGCAGAGGTGGTCAAACTCTTTGACAGCTGGGCGGGATCGCTCAAGGGGGATGATTTTGTAAAATACGCTCTTAACCCTGCGGCCAAAATCACCCAAGCTCTAAAACACCGCCATCCAGGCATCCCCGTGATCGCCTTTCCACGCGAAGCAGGCGAGGGTTATATCGGGTTTGCCAAAGCGACGGGTGCAGACTGCATCGCGATTGACAACAGCGTCAGCGCCGAGTGGGTTGCTCAAAACGTCCAACCTGACAGCTGCGTTCAAGGCAACCTTGCCTCCTCACACATGGTCACAGGGGGCGATGATCTCATCCAAGAAACTAAGCGCATCGTCAACGCTCTCAAAGGTGGACCGCACATCTTCAATCTCGGACATGGCATCACTCCAGACGCAAACCCTGACAATGTACAAATCATGATCAATACAATACGGGAAGCTTAGGGTTAAAAGGATTGGTGGATGCGGAATATTCTAGAAATTAATGAATTATCGAAAACGTATGAAAATGGGTTCTCGGCACTTTCAAGTACGTCGCTGAACGTGAAAGAAGGTGAAATCCTTGCGCTTCTGGGGCCGAATGGAGCGGGAAAGACAACGCTAATTTCAACGATCTGTGGAATATCCGTGCCAACATCGGGTCAGATCAAAGTGGGTGGTTTTGATATTCAAAGCCAATACCGAGAGGCGCGTAAATTGATTGGCTTAGTGCCGCAGGAAATTACCTTAGAACCGTTTGAAAAGGTGATTAATACGATCCGTTTTTCGCGCGGTTTGTTTGGGAAACCCAAAGATGATGCATATGTCGAAAAAGTTCTGCGTTCATTGTCATTGTGGGACAAAAAAGATAGCCGGATTATGCAGCTTTCAGGTGGTATGAAACGACGTGTCTTGATTGCAAAAGCATTGGCGCACGAACCCCGTTTGCTTTTTCTTGATGAACCAACGGCAGGCGTTGACGTTGAGTTACGTCAGAGTATGTGGGCAGTTGTTGAAGAATTACGCAAAGACGGTGTTACGATTATTCTAACAACCCACTATATTGAAGAAGCCGAAGCCATCGCTGATCGCATCGCAGTTATCGCCAAGGGAAGCATCCGTTTGGTCGAAGAAAAGGCAGCGTTGATGAAGCGGTTGGGGCAAAAATCTCTGACATTAGAATTACAAAATCAGATGGATCAGGTGCCAGAAGGGTTAAGCGAATTCCGCGTTGTATTGGGAGATGATGGCACCCAGTTGATTTACGAATATGATACCCAAGCCGAACGCACGGGTATCGCGCGACTTATGACGGCATTGGGAGAACAGGGGATTGTTTTGAAAGATTTACAAACCAATCAATCCTCACTTGAGGATATTTTTGTGAACCTATTGAAGGAGGAGCAGCCATGAACCTTCGTGCAATTGGCGCAATCTACAAATTCGAAATGGCGCGTTTTTTTCGCACCCTTACCCAAAGCTTTATTTCGCCCGTGATTTCGACATCGCTCTACTTTGTTGTTTTCGGAACTGCAATTGGGAGCCGCATCCAAGAGGTCGAAGGCGTAAGTTATGGCGCCTTTATTGTACCAGGTTTGATCATGCTAAGTGTCATGACGCAGGCAACGTCAAATGGCTCTTTTGGTATCTATTTTCCCAAGTTCATTGGAACGATTTATGAACTCTTATCTGCGCCGATTAGCTTTTTTGAAATTCTGTTGGGATATGTCGGCGCTGCAGCCACCAAAGCTCTGTTCATCGGATTGGTGATATTGTTTACCTCAGCATTTTTTGTTGATTTGGTAATACAAAACCCTGCTGTGATGTTTTTGTTTTTGGTGCTTACTTGTGTGTCATTTTCACTACTTGGATTTATCATTGGGATTTGGGCAAAGAATTTTGAACAGTTGCAGTTGGTGCCTTTGTTGGTGGTAACACCCTTGGTGTTTTTAGGTGGCGCGTTTTATTCTACTTCAATGTTACAACCGATTTGGCAAACTATTTCTATGTTTAATCCAGTCGTATACCTAATTTCAGGGTTTCGTTGGGCATTCTTTGGATTGGCGGATGTGCCGATTTTGTTCAGCCTTGTCGCCATTGGTGGATTTACCGCGGCCTGTATCGCCATTGTCGCTTGGATATTTGCAACAGGGTGGCGGTTGCGTAGCTAATAACGTGATAATTTCACAAATTTTGACAAAAGAATTTCCTGATGCCTTGTTTGTGAAGCATGTCGAGTCTACATGCGAGCTATGAATATACGGTTGCCCTTTTTGAAAAAAACAACGTCAGTCAATGTTGTGCGGTTGCACGGTTTGATAGGTACAGGTGGTCGCAGCGCATTAAACGATGCGGCATTCTCCCCAGTTATAGAGCGCGCATTTTCCAAAGGAAAACCTGCTGCGGTTGCCATTTCCGTAAATTCACCAGGTGGATCACCAGTTCAAAGTTCGCTTATCGGGTCACGTATTAGGCGCCTGTCCGAGGAAAAGGAAATCCCAGTTTTCGCGTTTATCGAGGATGTTGCGGCATCTGGTGGGTATTGGTTGGCGTCCTGCGCCGATGAAATTTTTGCGGACCCCGCATCTATTGTGGGGTCAATTGGCGTGATTAGCGCAGGGTTTGGTTTGCAGGACTTGATCGCCCGCTATGGGATTGAGCGTCGCGTTTATACAGCTGGTAAATCTAAATCTATGCTCGATCCGTTCCGTGAAGAAAAGCAAGAAGATATTGATCGCCTAAAATCCATTTTGGGGGATGTACATGACGTTTTTATCCAGCATGTCAAAACCTCACGTGGCGATAAGCTTACCCAAGATATGGATGTCTATACTGGCGAAGTTTGGTTGGCTCAGCGGGCAAAAGAATTGGGTTTGATCGACGATATTGGACATCTGGTTCCAACGCTTAAGGAGCGTTTTGGCGACAAGGTTAAATTGCGCATTATCGAACAGAAACGTTCATTTTCGCAGCGGTTTGGCCTATCAATTTCAGATAGTGTTGTTGGGACATTGGAAGAACGCATCGCCCTATCTCGGTTTGGGTTGTGATATGATCATTAAGGTTGTCTCAATATTTTTGGTCGGGATGATTGTCCTTTGTATGTTTGGAAAACTGCGCTTTCCGGGGCAGGGAAAATTGAATCCACGGCGTTGTGGAAAATGTGGAAAATTCTTGATCGGCGCGTCTCAGTGCCGATGCGATAAGGGCTGATAAAATGGTTTGGATATTGTCCCTTGTGGGGTTGGCAATTCTTCTCCTGTCAGGTGACTTTTTGGTGCGTGGTGCTGTAAACCTAAGTTTGCGCCTTGGAGTACCTGCGCTAATTGTTTCCTTAACTATTGTGGCATTTGGAACGTCTGCACCAGAATTATTGATTGCGATTAGCGCCGTTGATGAGGGAGCATCGGGCATTGCGGTTGGCAATGTTATTGGATCGAATATTGCCAATGTGCTGCTGGTGCTTGGGATGCCCGCATTGCTATCCACTTTGGACTTTTCAGAATGCGATACACGACGAGATTTCTACATCATGCTGGGCTCAACTGTCGTATTTATTGCCCTCGCTGCGACAGGGCAGTTTGGTTGGTGGCAGGGGGCCATTTTGTTAATTATGTTGGCAGGTTTCCTAGGGTCTGCTGTGTGGCGCGCCAAGTGTCAAACAGAAGTTTCATCGTCTGAGGGCGATGATCTCGAGGGCCTAGACCCGGATTTACCTATGTGGAAGGCCTTGGGTTTTCTCTTGCTCGGACTTATTGGTTTGCCAATGGGTGCGGATATTTTGGTCGATAATGCAGTTTATATCGCGCGTGCCTATGGCATCAGTGAAGAGATTATTGGTCTAACTTTGATCGCAATTGGGACATCTTTACCAGAACTTGCAACGACAGTGATGGCAGGCCTGCGCAATCAGGCTGAGGTTGCATTGGGCAACGTTATTGGTTCCAACATTTTCAATGTATTGGGGATCATTGGAGTCACAACGCTCTTTGATGAAATATATGTTTCCGCTAGCTTCTTTGCCCTAGATATTTGGGTGATGCTGGCATCGGCGTTAGTTTTGACACCCTTTGTATTTCTAAATTGGCGCATTTCTCGCCACTTTGGGGCGTTGTTTCTGGGGACCTACACGCTATATCTTTCATCTATGATGTAGGGCAGGAGGCCAATATGCGGGCATTAATCACGGGTGGTGCAAAACGACTGGGACGTGACATGTCGCTATATCTTGCCAAACGTGGTTATGATGTCGCTGTCCATTACAATAGCTCTGACGATGACGCGCGGGACGTGGTTAATGAAATCTCTGCAATGGGATGTCGTGCAACGCAGTTGCAGGCAAATATTTTAGATGAAAACCAAGTAGAAACATTGGTATCACGCGCAGCTTCGGCTTTGGATGGTCCGATCACTGTTTTGGTAAATAATGCGTCGATCTTTGAATACGATAATATAGCATCAGCGACCCGAACATCGTGGGACCGCCATATAGAAAGCAACCTGCGCGCGCCATTCGTTCTGACTCAGAAATTTGCAGATCAAATTCCTGACCCAAGTTTTGACGATAATTTCGAGCCGGTTGCGGGGGGATTGATTGTGAATATGCTTGATCAAAGGGTAAAAAAACTTACGCCTGAATTCAGTAGTTACACAATTGCCAAAATGGGATTGTGGGCCTTAACACAAACATCTGCGCGTGCGCTTGCGCCCAAAATCCGAGTGAATGCGATCGGTCCTGGCCCCACAATCCGAGGCGATCTCGAAGATCCTGTCCGCTATCAGCATCAACGCGATAATACCGTCCTTAATCGCGGATCAAATCCGTCTGACATTTCGGCTGCGCTTGGGTATTTCATAGATGCACCTGCGGTGACCGGACAGCTTTTGTGCGTGGACGGGGGACAGCATTTGAGTTGGAAAACGCCTGATATTTTGGGGATTGTGTAGCGTGATCGTTGCCAAACACGTTGAAGTTGTTCCACCTGTCAAAAAATTGTTAAATAACTTTTATAAAAACTTAAGAAAAACAACAGTTTGGCAAATTAGGAAAAAAATAACAAATAAAAACAAATACTTAAAAATCTGCCTATTTTTTGTGCAAATTTGTGAAGTGACCTGAAATCAATGGAAAAATTGCTATTTTCGAAAGTTATGCTCAGAGTTATCCACAGAAACAGTGGACAGCTTTTAACTTGAATTCGACGTATAATAATTGCAGCGAAGATAGAATCAAAACTTTGGGTGTAGTTCAAATTCAATGGGAAGCAGTTAATTGAGTCTTACGGGTGGGAAGCTAATCCAAAAGTATGTTCGGCAGTTGGATGCATCGCCAGGCGTGTATCGCATGTTGGACGCACAGGCGCGTGTTTTATATGTGGGCAAGGCGCGCAATCTACGGGCGCGTGTTTCAAATTATGCCCGTCTTACCGGTCATTCACCGCGGATTGCACGAATGATTTCGGAAACGTCGCAGATGATGTTTCTGACGACCAAAACTGAGACAGAAGCACTTTTACTTGAACAAAATCTGATTAAGCAACTTAAGCCACGCTATAACGTCCTGTTGCGTGATGATAAGTCATTTCCAAATATTTTGGTTACCACGGAACATGAATTTCCACAAATCAAAAAACACCGTGGAGCCAAAAAGGAAAAGGGCGCATACTATGGTCCGTTTGCCAGTGCTGGCGCGGTAAATAAATCTTTGAACCAATTACAGCGGGTGTTTCAACTGCGGAATTGCTCGGATGCAATGTTTGAAACGCGTACTCGACCCTGTTTGCAGTATCAGATTAAACGGTGTTCGGGACCCTGCGTTGGGCGCATCAGCGCGCGTGACTATCTGGCGTCCGTGAAAGATGCGCAAAGATTTTTGTCAGGAAAATCAACCGAAATCCAAGAGCGCCTTGCATCGCAAATGGCGCAAGCTAGCGAAGCAATGGAGTTCGAACGTGCCGCAGCGTTGCGTGATCGCATTCGTGCTATGACCCAAGTTCAAGCGAACCAAGGTATAAACCCGCGTATGGTCAGCGAAGCAGATGTTATTGCCCTTCATATTGAAGGGGGACAGGCTTGCGTTCAGGTATTTTTCATTCGTGCAAACCAGAATTGGGGAAACCGTGATTTTTATCCGCGCATTAGCGCAGATCATTCTCACGCAGAGGTGCTTGAAGCCTTTGTCGGTCAGTTCTATTCCAGTAAAGAGACACCGCGCCAACTGATCCTATCCCATGATATTGAAAACGCAGATTTGGTGAGTGCTGCGTTGAGTGAGGAGGCTGGCCGCAAGGTTGAACTGATCTATCCACAGCGTGGCGAAAAATTCGAACTTGTTTCTGGTGCATTGCGAAACGCCAAGGAAAGTTTGGCACTACGTATGTCCGAAACAGCGACGCAGGCCAAACTCTTGCGTGGCATTGCCGAGGCCTTCGATCTGGACGAAGCGCCAAAGCGGATTGAGGTGTTCGATAATTCTCATATTCAGGGTGCGCATGCTGTGGGTGCCATGATTGTTTCAGGACCAGAAGGGTTTTTGAAAAATCATTATCGTAAATTTAACATCAGGGGTGATGACCTTACCCCTGGTGATGATTTCGGCATGATGAAAGAAATTATGACTCGCCGTTTCATCAGGCTGATCAAAGAAGATCCAGAGCGCACCTCAGAAAGTTGGCCGGATCTTTTATTGATTGATGGTGGCGCAGGTCAGGTCAGTGCAGTTGCTGAAATTTTGGAAACGCTGGGTGTAGATAATGTCCCAATGGTTGGGGTTGCTAAAGGTGTGGACCGAGATCACGGAAAAGAAGAGTTCTATATTCCAGGCCGTTCTGTTTTTGCTTTACAACGAAATGATCCTGTTTTGTACTTTGTGCAAAGGATGCGAGATGAAGCACACCGTTTTGCAATCGGAACGCACCGTGCAAAACGGGCCAAGGCGATTTCGGCAAATCCGTTGGATGATATTTCGGGAGTTGGTACGTCGCGCAAACGTGCGCTTTTGGCACATTTTGGATCGGCTAAGGCGGTATCACGTGCGAATCTTGCGGACCTGAAGGCCGTGGATGGCATATCGGCTGCAATGGCTGAAAAAATCTATGACTTCTTCCATGAAAAGGGCTGATTAACTGTCTATCAGCTGGCGAGCTGTGGGTTTTAAATCACCATCCTCTACCTGTGCATGAAAGACACCGCGCGCAACTGCACGGGCAACACAATTCGCCGCAGCTGACGAAAGTGTACTTAACAAAACAGGGTCTTTAGGTTTTGCAAGTTTTCCGGTTGAAACGGCAAAAATTAAATCGCCATCATATGGCAGATGTGATGGATAAATGGCCCGCGCTAGCCCGTCATGTGCGGTGATTGCCAGCCGTTTAAGCTCTGCTTTATCAAGGTTAAAATCGGTGGCGATTACACCGATTGTGGTGTTGGCCTGGGGGTGCAATGCGCCCAATTTACTTTGATCGATACCCAAAGAGGGGGTTATGTTTTGGGATATACCGTACCCCCCGAATTCATTTTGAATTTCAAATGGTGCTGCCCAAAAATGTTTTTGATCGGGTGTCAGCGCGTTTCCAACTGGGTTTGCAGCGATCAATGCGCCCACTGTGCCGCCAGTCCGTAACTTAAGAGAAGACGTCCCTAGACCTCCCTTGGTTATCCCACATAGGGCTCCAAATCCTGCTCCTGCGCTGCCAATATCAAATTTGGTACCCGCTGCTAAATATGCTTTGCGACCCAGCTCTGCATAGGGTGCAACTTCCCAGGCTTTTTCACCACCGTTTGCCATGTCAAACAGAATCGCAGTGGGAATTATTGGAATGGTGACGTCGCCAACGGCAAATCCACGCCTTATCGCACGAAGTTCGTGCGCAACGCCGCCTGCGCTATCTAATCCAAACGCACTGCCGCCCGATAGGACTATTGCATCGACCGACTGAACGGTTTTATCGGGTTCTAATAAATCTGTATCCCGTGACCCCGGTGCGCCACCCACGACAGCGTAGGACGCAGTAAAAGCTGCATCACCTGTCAAAACGGTTACGCCCGTTTTAACTTTGGAATCTATTGCGTTGCCCACACGCAATCCGGAAATATCACAGATTGAATTTAGGGGTCCTGTCCGTAATGTGCTCATCTTGTATCCTGAAAAAATCAGCATTTATTAGCCGAAATTACATCCATTTTGATCAGTGTTTAACGAATAGCGTGGCGGAGTAAGAGTCAATTGTTATGTTATGAGTACTACGAAGTTACTCGCGGTGTGCTTTTGTAAGTTATTTAATTAGGAAACTGACTCTGGCCGAATTCGGCGTCCTAGCAAAAAACGCTGTTTCGCTACAGTGTTTTTTTCTAATTCAAAACTTTGGCAAGCACGGGAAAATGACTTGTTATTTCACCCACGTTTCTAAAATCAGTTAATTTCTCAATCTGTTCATTGTTATCAGGGTTTGAAATATCAGCGCTGATGAAGCCCGTTTCCAGAGATTTGACGAAATCCGCCAAATTGGACGTATAGGGTGCCGACTGCAGCTGTACTTTGACTTGTAGTTTGGTTTTTTCATACACGACCATACCATTTTCCGCGATTTTGCTTAGCTGAAGGTAAAGCGTAATTTCACGGCCCTGTGGTGGAATTATAATGGCAACTTGCCCATGTTTAATTGTTACGCCATTCTCTAGGGCAATATCAGTTGCCTCCCAAACAATTCGCTTAACTTCGTTTTCTTGTTTAACAACAGATGCACGATTTTGGGATGTTGTAACGTTGTGCCCAACGAATTTAATTTCATTCGAAAACGCCAAGACAAAATGTTCTTGTCGATAGGCTAGGCGCATAATTTGAAGTACATCAGTTTCAAAAATCACAAAATCGCCATCCGCTATTCTGAGGTTGTTCAGTGTCACATCATAACGGTTTGGAAAGCCAACTTGGCGGATATCTGAATATGTCGCAATGACTGAGCCACCTTTCACCCAATTCTCTATCAACGCTTGGTTCGGTCCGGCAAACCAGAACCAGCGGATGCTCCAAATGACTGAAAAGATCAGGGTGATTACAATTAGTCGTAACATAGTGCTCTCTTTTCCTTTGTTCAGATACGCAGTAGATGGGTGGAAAGACAAGGGAAGAGGCAAATTAATGTGGGTTTTCGGATACGGGTCATTGTTGTGGAACCCTGGCTTTCCATTTGTCGAACAACGTGCAGCAACACTCAGCGGATATCGGCGCTCATTTTCGATGCGATCAATCCATCATCGGGGCACTGTAGAGGATCCGGGTTTGGTTTTGGCCCTTGATGTAAAAGAGCAGGCCGTGTGCGAGGGTGTTGCTTTTTTGGTAGCCCCTGAACATCAGGCAGAAACGCTTGAATATTTGCGGGAACGCGAACTCATTTCCTCGGCATATATCGAAAAAATATTGATTATCGATGTAAAGGGCATCGGTCGTGTAGAGTCTGTGGTCTACGTGATAGATGAAATGCACGATCAGTATTGTGATTTATCGTTAAACGAACAAGCAAACATCATCGCGCACGCAGTTGGCGGGCGCGGCCCCAATTGGGAATATTTACGTAATACAGTGAATTTTTTGAATGATTCAAAAATTTATGATGCTGATCTGCAATGGTTAGAGGGCGAAGTCACGAAAATCCGCAGTCAGTGACTTGGCGAACCTAAATATAGTGAGTAGACTGCGCACAATTACTAATAGTAGTGAGGGCTGTCCCGCATGGACAAGCAGGCATTAGAGACTAAGCTTCATTTCTCTCAACCTATCCGTCAAATCATTATGATGATGTTGGCTATTGGATTGGCGAGCATCGGGTTATTTATGGCGCTGAATGATGTGATCGCGGTTGTGACGGCTAACCTTTATCTGAATGGCTTCATCTTTTTTGTATTCTGCGTTGGCATCATCAGTTGTTTTGTGCAGGTATTCCAACTGATTTATTCCGTCCGATGGATTGAAAATTTTGCACGCGATCCTGGGCATTCATCACTCCCTCCGCAGATACTTGCGCCATTGGCAACCCTGCTGCGCTCGCGTGGGTCGCGCATGCAAATTGCGGCATCGTCTACAAGGTCGATTTTGGATTCTGTCGCGACCCGTATTGAAGAAGCGCGTGAGATTTCTCGCTATATTGTCAACTTGCTCATCTTTCTTGGTCTATTGGGCACATTTTACGGGTTGGCAACAACGGTCCCGTCTTTGGTGGAAACCATTCGATCGCTTGCCCCAGAAGATGGGGAAAGTGGATTTGAAGTATTCAACCGATTGATGAACGGTCTGGAAGGACAGCTAAGTGGGATGGGTATTGCCTTTTCCTCATCATTATTAGGCCTTGCGGGCTCACTGCTGGTGGGATTGTTAGAGCTATTCGCAGGACACGGGCAAAATCGATTTTACCGTGAATTGGAGGAATGGTTGTCATCGATCACGCGATTGGGATTTTCCTCAGGTGATGGCGAAACCTCTACGGAAAACGCATTTTTCACTGCAGTTATGGATCAAATGTCAGAGCAAATGGATGCCATGCGGTCGATGTTTAAACAATCGGATGACACACGAACTATGGTTGATGAAAAAATCAGTATTCTGGCAGAAAATCTTTCAAAACTGACTGTTCAATTAGAGCAAAGCGCACCCAGCAATGCTGCCCTTGAACGAGTGGCTGCAGGACAGGAAAAATTGCTCGAGGTTTTGAGTAACATGGAAAAGAACGATGCCGTTGACGCAGAAAGCCGTATGCGACTGCGTTCAATCGATGTTCAAATGCTGCATTTAATGGAGGATTTGGCCGCTGGACGCCAAGAAACCATCGCATCAATACGCGCTGATGTGCATGCACTGACGATCGCATTGGTTCAGGCCACCGCTGAAATTGAAGCCTCTGGCAAACCGCATCGATAAAGAGGCGTAATATGGCATTATCGCGCAGAACGGGACAACGATTTCAGGGATCAATCTGGCCCGGATTCGTGGATGCGATGACAGGGCTTTTATTGGTCCTAATGTTCGTTCTGACGATTTTCATGGTAATCCAGTTTGTTTTGCGCGAAACAATTTCTGGCCAAGAGTCAGAGTTAAATACGCTTAGCGTCGAAATTGCTGCGATCGCCGAGGCCTTGGGATTAGAGCAGGAACGCGTCAAATCGCTTGAGTCAGAATTGGGAACACTCTCTTCCAATCTCAGTGACGCGGAGACCCAGGTTGCGGCCCAATCCGCATTGATCGCACAACTGACGTCAGAGAGAGATCAGACCGCAAATGCGCTGGCTGACGCGAATTCCAAGATCACAGCGTTTGAGGCGCAAGTTGCGGGTTTGCTGGCCTCACAACAAGAAAACCTTGCAAATATTAAAACCCTAAAAAATCGACGTGACGAACTCATGAGCGAAGCCGAGGCATTGAATCTGGCTCTTGCCCAAGCGCGAGATGAGATTGATGTGGCAGCTGAAGAAGCACGTCGTAAAGCCAGTGAACGAGAAGCTTTAGAAGCACTGATTGCATCCTTGCGCAAAGATAAAGCGGATGCCTCAACAATGATCGAAGAACAAACACAGCGATTAGAAGACTTGACCACGCAGTTAAGTAAAGCAGACGCTGCAAAATTAGTATCTGCTGCCGCTGCCGAAGAATTACGCAAACGGCTGGCGAATTCGAACGCTGAGCTGACCGCGATGACATTGGCGTTGGAACAGCAACGCAAAAAGGCTGAGGATACACTGACATTATTAGCTGCGGCCAATGCCGCAAAGGATAGCGTTGAAAAGAAATTGGAAGAAGCGCTGATCACGATTAACGCAATGGACCGCGAGCAAACTCAAACTTTGGCAAGCTTAGAAGCGGCACGCAAAGAGGTAGATCAAGAGGTTCAGAGGTTGCAAATCGCGCTAGCCGCATCACTGGCGCGTCAGGATGAAATGGCCCGTCAATTAGAAGCTGTGAACAACATGTTGAAAGAGTCAAATACGCGGGGACGTGCGCAATTCACGGAATTGAGTGATTTGCAAAGTGATCTGGCTCGCGCGCTGTTGGATTTGAAAAATCAGCGTGATGCAACAGATGCCGCGAATTTGCAGAGGAACCGTGCAGAAGAGCGGATTGTAGAGTTGGAAAACGCGCTGGAACAGCTTGCGGGTCAAAATGTGGGTGCGTTAAGATCTCTTGAACACCAATTGGCAGAAGCGCTTGCCGCCAAGGTGAAAGCAGAAGGCGAACGCCAAAACATAACCGAAGATTTGCAAGCCGCACTGGCAGCACGCCTTGCAGCAGATGCACTGGCAAACGAACGGCTAAGCGCGTTGGATCAGCGTGAAATTCTCTTGGCCGAAGCGCGTAAATCGCTGGGTGTTTCCGAAGATCTCTCAGAGAAACGCGCAAATGAATTGATCGAAGCGGCCAAACAAAAAGAGTTGTTAAACCAACAGCTTTCGACACTGCGTGCAGAATTAGGAAAATTGCAGGAACTTTTGGCGCTATCGGAAAAAAAAGATGCTGATTCACAAATCCAGCTGCAGAACCTTGGGAACCGATTGAACGCCGCACTTGCTCGCGCTGCCTCAGAAGAGCGCAAGCGTCGTAAATTAGAAGAAGTCGAGCGTGTTCGCCTTGAGGCCGAAGCCAAAAAGCTTGAGGAAGAACGCAATCAATTGGCGGATCAAGCAAAGGATTTGGCAAATTACAAATCCGAATTTTTCGGCCGCTTACGCGAAATTTTAGCAGGCCAAGAAGGTGTGCAAATCGTTGGCGACAGATTTGTTTTTTCCTCAGAGGTTTTGTTTGAGCCAGGTGCCGATGATTTATCCGAAATAGGTCAGCTGGAAATCGATAAGGTCGCCAATATTCTTTTGGGGGTGAAGGATAGTATCCCTGATACAATCGAATGGGTCATCCGTGTTGATGGCCATACGGATAATATCCCCCTTTCAGGAACGGGGGAATTTCAGGATAATTGGGAGCTGAGCCAAGCACGTGCCCTTTCGGTGGTGCGATATATGGTTGAGTCATTGCAGTTTCCAGCCAATCGTATGGCAGCCAATGGTGTTGGAGAATTTCAACCTGTGAACAATGACGACACACCGGCGGCGCGTGCACAAAACAGGCGCATTGAAATTAAACTTACGGAACGGTGATAAACGATTTCAGTCCTAAAATAGTCTCGCCATCGAGTACCATTGTGGCCGTTGCGTGGTAATTCCCGGAGCGTCACATCCGCCGTGAAAGCTTTTCCTGTCCGATCGCAAGAATTGCGCGTGATTGCGATCCATGATGACGGTACGTTAAAACAATGTGTAGCGTGGTCTATGGATGCGCAGCGTTTAAATTTTTGGCAAGTGATCAAAAAAAATCGCAAACTCAGTTGGCCGCGCTAATCATATTCGGTTGGAGTATCCCACAATGTGTTTAAGGATGCGTCGCATGATAATCGCCCGGATGGTGCACAAGGATCAATGCGGTTGCCATTGCGGCGGACATACATGCACGTGTCGAGATAGCGTGAACCTGACAGACAGGTTTTCCCTGAAACATCGCCAGCCTGAATCCTGTCAGTGACTTGGACTGCAATGGTCCTACAATGAGAAATGGGCAGCGTATGCTGCCCAAATTATTACTGTAACCCGATACAGGATTAGTCTGCCGTCAATAATGGTGGCTTTTCCCCCGTGATTTGGCGTTTTTGAGGGCCGCGAATTTCCAGTTTTAATTCGCCTTCACGTACTGTGACGCGTACCAGCCCACCTTTGACCAATTTACCAAATAGTAACTCTTCGGCTAACGGACGTTTGATGTTTTCTTGGATAATCCGCGCAAGAGGCCGTGCCCCCATCCTGTCATCATAGCCTTTATCACCCAGCCATTCGGCAGCCGATTTGGTTAATTCGATCGATACGTCGCGGTCCATCAATTGCGCCTCTAACTGAAGCACGAATTTTTCAACCACCTTCAAAATGACTTCTTTCGGTAGAGCACCAAAGCTGATCACTGCATCCAAACGGTTGCGGAACTCTGGTGTAAATGTCCGCTCGATTGCTGCTGTGTCCTCGCCCTCGCGGCGTGTACGACCAAATCCAACAGCTGCTTTGGCCTGTTCGGCCGCACCCGCATTTGATGTCATGATTAGGATGACATTTCGGAAATCCACGGAACGTCCATTGTGATCGGTTAGTGTGCCATGATCCATAACTTGCAACAAAATATTATAGACATCTGGATGCGCTTTTTCGATTTCGTCAAGCAACAACACACAGTGTGGGTGTTGATCAACACCATCGGTCAATTGGCCGCCTTGATCGAAACCAACATATCCCGGAGGGGCACCGATCAAACGACTAACAGCATGTTTCTCCATATACTCGGACATATCAAATCGCAGCAGTTCAACGCCCAATGTATCTGCCAATTGTTTGGCAACCTCGGTTTTACCGACGCCTGTTGGACCCGCGAACAAATAGGTGCCAATTGGCTTTTCAGGCTCGCGCAAACCGGCACGCGCCAATTTAATTGCAGACGCTAAAGCTTCGATGGCATCGTCCTGACCAAAGACCACATGCTTTAGGTTCTTTTCCAGATCCCGCAATACAGCAGTATCGTCCTTGTTTACGGTCTTGGAAGGAATTCGTGCTATTTTCGCAACCACATCCTCGATCTCTCTCAGGCCGATGGTTTTGCGCCGCTTGCTTTCTGGCAACAGATGTTGTGCAGCACCCGCTTCGTCGATCACATCAATTGCCTTGTCTGGCAATTTTCGATCCGTGATGTAACGTGCGGCTAGTTCCACTGACGCTTTTACCGCATCTGCAGTGTATTTAATGCCATGGTGTTCTTCGAAGTACCCCTTAATCCCTTTCAGGATTTTGATAGCATCCTGAACACTGGGTTCATTCACATCAATTTTCTGGAAACGGCGGCTCAGGGCGCGGTCCTTTTCAAAATGCTGACGGAATTCTTTGTATGTTGTTGACCCCATTGTGCGTAATTTGCCACCTTGCAACGCAGGTTTCAGAAGGTTTGATGCATCCATTGCGCCCCCTGATGTGGCTCCCGCGCCGATCACCGTATGAATTTCGTCGATAAACAATACTGCATCTGGATGTTCTTCTAACTCTTTTACAACGGCTTTCAAACGCTCTTCAAAATCGCCACGATAGCGTGTGCCTGCAAGCAGTGCGCCCATATCAAGCGAATAGATCGTCGTTGCATTTAGAACATGAGGAATGTCACCTGATACGATTTTACGGGCTAATCCTTCAGCGATTGCGGTTTTTCCAACGCCTGGATCACCGACCAAAAGCGGGTTATTTTTACGACGACGGCACAAGACCTGTACGCAGCGTTCAACTTCATTATCACGACCAATCAGGGGATCAATGTCTCCTTCGTTCGCCTTGGCATTCAAATCCACGCAGTATTTCTGGAGTGCGCTTTCTTTCTTTTCGCTATCTGCTGCAGCGCCTTCACCCATCTGTCCGTCTTCGCCAATTCCGTCTGCACCAGCGACGGAGCGGCTTTCGCCAAAGCTTGGGTTTTTGGCGACACCGTGCGAGATGAAATTAACCGCGTCATAGCGTGTCATGCCAAGATCTTGTAAAAAGAAAGCTGCGTTTGACTCGCGTTCAGCGAACATCGCTACCAATACGTTTGCGCCTGTTACTTCGGTGCGCCCAGACGATTGCACGTGGATCAGTGCGCGTTGGATAACGCGTTGGAATGCTGCGGTTGGTGCGGCCTCTGCACCATCGATTTCTGTAATCAGTGATGTTAAATCTTCGTCCAGATATTCAATTAATGTTTCGCGCAATGACGCGATGCTGACATCGCACGCCAGAAGGACACGCTCTGCATCGGGCTCATCCAAGAGTGCCAGTAACAAATGTTCAAGTGTTGCGAATTCGTGCTGTCGATCATTCGCAAGTGCAAGCGAAGAGTGGATTGCATGTTCTAGTGTTGGTGAAAATGAAGGCATTTCCGCTTTCCTTTCGATGCTCGATCGCCATCCTGGGTTATTATATGTCTTATAAGTAAGTTTGGTCGCTTCTTGTCAGTGTTCAAGACTTGATTTTACAAATTCCTTAATTTTCACGCGAAAACAGCTGTTTTTCGCCTGTAATCTTCTAAAAGCTGTCTTTTCGTGATCGGATTTCGCCGAAGACTTCTGCATCCGTTGCAGATAGCATGCCAAGGTGTTTGCGGATCGCGGGATCGTCTGGGCGCAAAAATGGATTCGTTTGCTTTTCCTCACCTAAATTGCTTGGGACCGTTGGCGTACCATTGGCTCTCGCTTGTTCGATGCGCGCGATGCGGTCTAGCAATGCGGGATTATCTGGATCGACGGTCATGGCAAAACGGGCATTTGCCATGGTGTATTCGTGACCTGAACATACAATTGTTGCGTCTGGTAAAGCGCGCAGTTTATTGAGACTGTTCCACATCAATTCTGCGCTGCCCTCAAACAGGCGGCCACAGCCCAATGCCATAAGACTATCAGCGGTAAATACAATACCCTGTTCGGCAAAATGCACGGCGATGTGCCCAATCGTGTGTCCCGAAACATCATACACATCACCAATGGCGGACCCGATTGCAATACGATCACCTTGTGAAACCGGTTGATCCAAATCGGGTAGGCGGTTGGCGTCTGCCATGGCACCAATCACGATCGGGCGGTGGTTGGCAAGAATATCGGGTAATCCTTGCACGTGGTCTGGATGATGGTGTGTCAATAGAACGTGTGTAATATCCCAACCCTTGGTGTTGACGACATCCAAAATTGGGGCTGCTTCTGGGACATCGACTAATAATGTAGTGCCGTCATCTGGATCATGCATCAAAAATGCATAGTTGTCAGATAAGCAGGGAACGGTGATAAGTTCAAAAGCCATGGTCATTCCGTATTTTTATGTGCATCATGTGGTCAGCTTTGCGGAAGACGTGAGAAGGTGCAATGCATCTTGATGTTCAAGACCTAAAAAATTTTTATTACCGCCAGTCGCTCGGACGTGCTGTTCAACGTGTAGTGCGCAAAGAGGTTGTGCGCCACTGGCCCGACACAACAGGTCAAACTGTGGTAGGTTTTGGATTTGCTGTTCCGCTTCTGCGTCCGTTTCTGGCAAAATCACGGCGTGTGATCGCATTAATGCCGGGGCCACAGGGGGTTATGCATTGGCCAGCAGGTGCGCCAAATGTATCGGTCATTTCAGATGAATTTTCTTGGCCGCTAGAAACGGGGCATGTTGATCGTCTAATTTTGTTTCATGGCTTAGAAAACTGTGAACATCCTGCCTATATGTTGGAAGAGGCGCACCGTGTTCTTGGGCCAGGGGGGCGGGTGGTGTTCATCGTACCAAATCGGGCAGGGATATGGTCGCGCACCGATGCAACGCCTTTTGGGTTTGGGCGACCTTATTCATTGGGGCAGTTGGAAACGCAACTTCGCGTAAATGGTTTTTCGCCTGAACGACATTCAACGACATTGTTCGCTTTGCCAACGCATAACAGAAGTTGGCAAAAAACAGCGCTGTTTTTTGAAACAATCGGTCCTCGATTGCCATTTGCAGCGGGTGGACTGATTATGGTCGAGGCGAGCAAGCGCGCCAATCATAAAACAGGAACGCCCGTGATGAATGTGGCCTCTAAACGGTTGGGCGCGCTTTCTGGGTTGGGCGCAAAGCAGGCCAAGCCAGTTATTTCTCCCAGACTGTGACATCAGCGAATTTCCCTGAAGATTCGTCTAAATCTTGGATTTGGCAGGTAAAATCTTGCAATTTTTTAGGCGCAGATGGTCGCACTTTAGCTAAACCCCTTTTTTCTAAGGAAAAGAGGTAAAAAAAAACTTTGATATAAATGTTGCTTGGTTGGGAATGCTCTGCTAAATCCGCGGCGGATTAATGTTCTGCATTATGCAAATTACTGAAACTATCCTAAATGAGTGCAATGGTGTACCGCAATTTGGGACAAACATCGAAAGGGTGGACGTGTCCGAACCAACTTCGATCTCCTCCGGCATCGCCGCGCGCTACGCGACAGCAGTCTTTGCCTTAGCTAAAGATGAGGCGGGACTAGCCACATTAGAGAAAAACGTCGCGGAGCTAACCGCAGCGCTTGAATTAAGCCCTGAGCTGAACGACCTGATCAACTCACCTGTTTATTCGCGTGAAGAACAAGGTGCAGCCATTTCGGCCGTAGCCGCGAAAATGAAACTTATGCCAACACTTGCCAACGCATTGGCACTGATGGCCACAAAGCGTCGTTTGTTCGTATTGCCGGCATTGTCTGGTCAATTGCGTGCATTGATCGCCGAAGAAAAAGGCGAAGTAACCGCCGAAGTGATTTCGGCCAAAGCGATGACGAAAACGCAGATTGACAAATTAGCCAAAGCGATCAAATCGCGCATTGGCAAAGATGTGAATATCGACGCGTCTGTTGATGAAGCCCTCATCGGTGGTCTTGTCGTTAAAGTGGGGTCTCAAATGATCGACACGTCGATCCGCTCCAAACTAAACTCCCTTCAGAATGTAATGAAAGAGGTCGGATAAATGGGTATCCAAGCAGCCGAAATTTCTGCGATCCTTAAGGACCAGATCAAGAACTTTGGCCAAGAAGCCGAAGTGGCCGAAGTCGGTCGCGTATTGTCCGTTGGTGACGGTATCGCGCGTGTGCACGGTCTAGACAATGTACAAGCCGGTGAAATGGTTGAATTTCCTGGCAACATCCAAGGTATGGCGTTGAACCTAGAAAGCGACAACGTCGGTGTCGTTATCTTTGGTTCTGACCGCGATATTAAGGAAGGCGACGTTGTTAAGCGTACAAATTCAATCGTGGACGTTCCTGCGGGTATGGGCCTATTGGGTCGTGTTGTTGACGGTCTTGGCAACCCACTAGACGGCAAAGGCGCAATTGACGCATCAGAGCGCCGTGTTGCTGACTCGAAAGCGCCAGGCATCATTCCACGTAAATCTGTTCACGAACCAATGGCAACTGGTCTGAAATCAGTTGATGCGATGATCCCGATCGGTCGTGGCCAGCGTGAATTGATCATTGGTGACCGCCAAACTGGTAAAACAGCTGTGGCATTGGACACTATTCTAAACCAAAAAACATACAACGAAGCAGCTGGCGACGACGACAGCAAAAAGCTTTATTGTATATACGTTGCGGTTGGCCAGAAGCGTTCAACAGTTGCTCAGTTGGTGAAGAAGCTAGAAGAAAGTGGCGCGATTGAGTATTCAATTGTTGTTGCTGCCACTGCCTCTGACCCAGCACCTATGCAATTCTTGGCGCCATATGCGGCGACAGCAATGGCAGAATATTTCCGTGACAATGGCAAGCACGCATTGATCATCTATGATGACCTTTCTAAGCAGGCTGTTTCATATCGTCAAATGTCACTTCTACTTCGTCGCCCTCCAGGACGTGAAGCATATCCAGGTGACGTTTTCTATCTTCACTCACGTCTACTAGAACGTTCCGCGAAGTTGAACGAAGATCACGGTGCAGGTTCATTGACGGCTCTGCCGATCATCGAAACACAGGGCGGCGACGTTTCTGCGTTTATTCCGACAAACGTGATTTCGATTACAGACGGTCAGATCTTCTTGGAAACTGAATTGTTCTACCAAGGTATCCGCCCAGCGGTGAACACAGGTCTGTCTGTTTCTCGTGTTGGTTCATCTGCGCAAACAAACGCTATGAAATCAGTTGCGGGTCCAGTTAAACTGTCACTTGCTCAGTATCGTGAAATGGCGGCCTTTGCTCAGTTTGGTTCAGACTTAGATGCAGCAACACAGCAGTTGTTGAACCGTGGTGCGCGCCTCACCGAGCTAATGAAGCAGCCACAGTATTCTCCTTTGACAAACGCTGAAATCGTTTGTTTGATTTTTGCAGGTACAAACGGATACCTAGACAAGGTCGAAGTAAATCAAGTTGGACGTTTTGAAGCAGGCCTGTTGGCGCACCTGCGCGGCAAGCATGCAGACCTACTGGACCACATCACAAACGAAGATCCAAAAATCAAAGGCGAAGCTGAGACAAAAATCCGTGCCGCGTTGGATGAATTCGCAGCAGATTTCGCATAAGGGGACGAGGCTATGCCAAGTCTGAAGGACTTAAAAAACCGGATCGAGAGTGTTAAAAACACTCGTAAGATCACCAAAGCCATGCAGATGGTCGCGGCCGCTAAATTGCGGCGCGCTCAAGAAGCGGCTGAGGCCGGTCGTCCCTATGCAGAGCGTTTTAACGCGGTAATGGGATCACTTGCGGCATCAGTCGGCGGTTCGGACTCTGCTCCGTTGCTGCTGCGTGGAACGGGATCTGAAGAGACCCATCTGCTAGTCGTTATGACAGCAGAGCGTGGTCTGTGCGGTGGCTTTAACTCGAACATCGCAAAACTTGCAAAACAGCGCGCAGCGGACCTGGTTGCTGCGGGTAAAACAGTCAAGATCATCACAGTGGGCAAAAAGGGCCGCGACAGCATGAAGCGCGACCTTGGCAAGCACTTCATTGAACATGTTGATCTATCCGAAGTTAAGCGCATTGGCTATTCAAACGCGCAAGATATCGCAAAAGGCGTCCTATCTCGGTTCGAGGCAGGAGAGTTCGACGTAGCAACCATTTTCTATGCTCGCTTTATCAACGTCGTAAGCCAGGTGCCAACAGCACAGCAAATTATCCCAGCAGCGTTTGAAGCGACCGAGGGTGATGCCGCTGCAACGCTATATGACTACGAACCAGACGAGGAGGCTATCTTGGCAGATCTTCTTCCACGTGGTGTAGCAACGCAGATTTTCTCGGCATTGCTGGAAAATGGCGCATCCGAGCAAGGCGCTCGGATGTCTGCGATGGACAACGCGACCCGCAACGCGGGTGAAATGATCGACAAACTGACAATTGAATACAACCGCTCGCGTCAGGCTGTCATTACCAACGAGCTAATTGAAATCATCTCGGGCGCAGAAGCGCTCTAAGAACCGGAGACGAAACTATGGCAAACGCAAAAGGTAAAATCACTCAGGTGATCGGCGCCGTTGTGGACGTGCAGTTCGATGATCACCTACCAGAGATCTTGAACGCGCTTACCACTGAAAACAACGGTAAGACACTGGTTCTGGAAGTTGCCCAGCACCTAGGTGAAAACACTGTACGTACTATCGCGATGGACGCGACCGAAGGTCTTGTTCGTGGTCAAGCGGTGGCAGACACAAAAGGACCAATCTCAGTTCCAGTTGGAAACGCGACATTGGGACGTATTTTGAACGTTGTCGGTGAACCAGTCGACGAACAAGGCCCAGTGAATGCGGATGAAAAACGCGCAATTCACCAACCAGCGCCTGAGTTCAGCGAGCAGTCTACAGAGTCAGAAATCTTGGTAACTGGTATTAAGGTTATCGACCTTTTGGCGCCTTACGCCAAAGGAGGTAAGATTGGTCTGTTCGGTGGTGCGGGTGTTGGTAAAACCGTTCTGATCATGGAATTGATCAATAACATTGCGAAAGTGCACTCTGGCTTCTCCGTTTTCGCGGGTGTGGGTGAGCGTACACGTGAAGGTAATGACCTTTACCACGAAATGATCGAATCTAACGTTATTAAGCCTGACAATCTATCCGAATCTCAGGTGGCACTTGTTTACGGTCAGATGAACGAACCTCCCGGAGCGCGTGCACGTGTTGCATTGACAGGTTTGACATTAGCGGAACAGTTCCGTGACCAGTCAGGTACAGACGTTTTGTTCTTTGTTGATAACATTTTCCGCTTTACTCAGGCGGGATCTGAGGTGTCTGCACTATTGGGCCGGATTCCATCAGCTGTGGGTTACCAGCCAACATTGGCAACAGACATGGGTGCGATGCAGGAACGTATTACATCAACCAAAAATGGTTCAATTACTTCGATCCAGGCGGTTTATGTTCCGGCGGATGACCTCACTGACCCAGCGCCTGCGACAACATTTGCGCACTTGGATGCGACAACTGTTTTGTCACGTGCGATTTCGGAACTTGGTATTTACCCTGCGGTTGACCCACTAGACTCATCTTCGCGTCTAATGGATCCATCTGTTGTTGGCCAAGAGCACTATGAAGTTGCGCGTTCTGTACAAGGTATCCTGCAGCGCTATAAGTCACTTCAAGACATCATCGCAATTTTGGGTATGGACGAATTGTCAGAAGAAGACAAACTGACTGTCGCGCGTGCGCGTAAGATCCAGCGCTTCTTGTCACAACCATTCGACGTTGCGAAAGTGTTCACAGGTTCTGATGGTGTTCAGGTTCCACTTGATGACACAATTTCATCGTTCAAAGCGGTTGTCGCTGGTGAGTACGACCACTTGCCAGAAGGGGCTTTCTACATGGTTGGTGGCATCAACGAAGTGATCGCAAAAGCCGAAAAAATGGCAGCAGACGCGGCCTAAAGGAGGCCTAAATGGCAGACACAATGCAATTTGACCTAGTCAGCCCAGAGCGTCGCGTTGCGTCGCTTGAGGTGACATCGGTTCAAATCCCAGGTTCGGATGGTGACATGACGGCCATGCCGGGTCATGCGCCTCTGATCACCACGTTACGCCCAGGCATTTTGCGTGTCGAAAGCACAGGCGCAACACAAGAATATGTGGTCACTGGTGGCTTCGCTGAAATCGGTGAAAACCTATCTGTTTTAGCCGAACGTGCATTGCCACGCGAGGAAATGACACAGGAAACATTTGACGCAATTCTTGAAGAGGCACGTGCTGCTTTAAATAATGCAAAAGAGGTGTCCGTGAACGAACCAGGCCGAATTGATGACGCAGCGAAGTTGTTATCAGACATGGTGGCGATGGGTGTGGATATTGGAATGAACGCCAATAACTAATGCCCTGAACAAGTGAACAGTAAACCCGCTACACGATCATGTGGCGGGTTTTTTTATGCCAAAATGCACTTTGGAATAACCTAGGTATCGTGTTGGTATTTGAATGAATTGACGCGCTGTTGGTAAGCAAACGACGCTGAATGAAAAATGTGGATTACCGCCGCGCCATCATCGCTATACGGATCAGGCTTCGTTCTACCAATTCCATTGCGGGAGCTCGTTGCCCTGCTGAACGCAGTTGTAAATCCAGATCAGTTAAAGCAGTCAGTGCATCCTGTAGTTTTCGTCCACCCCAATGCTGGGCCTGACGTACGATCATATCGCGCCGTGGTCCAT
>Ga0213864_10000260_pt1 | contig 23551 bp, 21 predicted proteins | sample PICome_5_FD_160078 | JGI IMG/M metagenome (GOLD analysis project Ga0213864, IMG submission 160078) | Coastal seawater microbial communities near Pivers Island, North Carolina, United States - PICO247 | ecosystem: Environmental > Aquatic > Marine > Coastal | place: USA: North Carolina... | reverse complement strand
TGAAATTACCTCCAACTTTTTTCTTTTTGGGTGTAAATTTAATTTTTTTGGAAATTAATTGATCATGAATTTTTTGATTAAATTCAACTTCTGAAAAATCTAATTCTTCTTCATCACTATCTAAAATAGATATACCTTCTGGAATTTTTTGAATTGTATTATATTTCATATCTAATCCCATTGCGTTAAGTTCTTGTGATAATAACTTAAAAGAATAAGGAATTTTAATTTGAGACATATTTAATGTTGGTTTATTAATTTCAGAACCTGTAAAATTATCAATTAATAAATTAAATTTATCAGATCTTTCCATATAAGATTCTTTCGTAAATAAAGATAACCCATGACCTAATAATACATCTCTTTCCATTTCTCCGATCCTTAAACCACCACTTTTGCGTCTGCCTTGTGTAGGTTGTTTAGTTAAAAAATCTCGTGGTGCAAAATCACCATGTCCTCTAGCATTAATTTTATCTGCAACCATATGTTTTAATCTAAAATAATAAACAGGACCAATAAAAATTTCACTTTTTATTTGTTTTCCAGTTAAACCATTATACAAAATTTCATTACCATTTTTTTCAAATCCTTCATTTTCTAAATCTTTTTTCATTTTTTCTTTATCAAAAGGAACAAAAACAGTTCCATCACCAATATTTCCTTTTATACAACAAAGTTTTGCATAAACACTTTCTACAATATGTCCAATTGTCATTCTTGATGGAAATGCATGACTATTCATAATTATATCTGGTTTTAATCCATCTTTAGTATATGGCATATCTTCATCATTTAAAATTCTTCCAATTACACCTTTTTGACCATGACGACTAGAATGTTTATCACCTAATTCTGGTGTTCTTATTTTTAAAAATCTAACTTTACATATTGAATCTTTATTACTTACTGTTTTTGCAGATAAATATACATTATCAACAATACCATATGTAGATATATCAGTCATTATAGATTTATCTATATATTCTTTTTCAACAATACCTCTAGTAAATATACCTTGCTTGACTTCTTTAATTACATTACGTTCTAAAACACAACCAATTACTATTACATCTTTGGAAGGTGGTATATATATACCTTTTTTTATTAATCCATTTTCATCTAATAAAGAATAATCTGCTTTTTTCTTAAAACCTTTAACTGTATATCCTTTATTTATTAAATCTTGTGGATTACAAAAATATTCCTTTTCATCATTATTAGTAAAAGTTGCTGTTAATGATACTGATTTAAAACAACTAATTTCTTCAAAACTTCTTTCAATTGTTGCTTTATTAATCATTAAACTATCTTCTTGATTGTATCCACTATAAGCCATTACTGCAACAATAATATTAGTTCCATTAGGCATATTTTCACTTCTAGTTAAAAAAGAAGGTTTAGTTGATATAATTGGTTTTTGTGAATAATGTAAAAGATAAGACATTGTATCAAATCTATCTTTAAAATTAGTAGCATAGATACCAATAGCTTGTTTAGATTGTGCAGCATGAAATATATTTCTAGCAGCAAAACTATGATTACAAAATGGTATATTTACACTAACTACACTTAATATTGTAGATGGATGAATTTCACAATGAGTATGTTGTTCATTTATAACTTCTGGAAACATTGCTATTAAAGAATTATCTATTTCTTCCACATCCAAATATTCTAATGTTCCACATTTTGTTTCCATTTCTAATATCACTTCATCTATTACTTCTTTTCCTGTTACAATAAATGGCGAAATATATCCATTTCTTGTATAAATATTTTCATTTATATTTTCTTTATAATTAAAATTTCCAATTAATAAATTAAACCAATTTTTATTAGTAATATTACTAATAATTTTCATATTATTAACGATTAACAATGGTCTCATAGCTCTACCAGCTTCTGTAAGAATTCTAATTTCATTGTTTAATTTATCAAATACAATACCAATTAGTATATTAATACAAGCGGTTTTTTTACATAATTTTAAGAAATTATGTAATTTGAATGGTTTTTGTGTTGTTCCTATTAAAGTTCCATTTAAAAATATTAATGTTGTTATTACTTTATTTAAAATAACAGAATTACAATTTTCTAATTTAATAAATAATCCACTATCTTTTAAACATTCTAAAATATCATCTTGACTTGTTCCTGCTGTTATTTTCGCTAATAATGATAAATTTTTTAAATAACCAATTGCACCACCATCTGGTGTTTCATATGGACAAATTATTCCAAATTGATGTAAATGAAGCATATGTGATTTAAATATTTTTAAACTTCTATCAATATCAATATTAACTCTTCTAACATGTGATAAATAACCTAAATAACTAATTCTAGATAAATCTTGAACTTTACCTTCTTGACAATCATCTGGATTAGCATCAGATAATCCCCATTTCCCTTTTAAAGATTTTATAAAAGTTTCACTCATATAAATAGAAGGTATTAATCTTCTTATATCATCATCATTTCCTAAAAATTTTTGATACATTTTTATATTTCTATCATCAATTGAATTATTTATTTCTTCTACATTAATAATACCACTATAATTATATCTATTATCAATTTTATCTCTTATTTTTTTACGAAATTTAGCATAAGTTTCATTAAATAAATCTGCCAACATAACACCACTAACATCTATTCTTTTATAAAAATAACTATCTTTATCAGTTTCATTTAAATAACCAAATGTAAAATAAGCAAATTGTTTTATAATATAACCTAAATATTTTATTTTACCATCAAAATCTTCAATATTTGGAAATAAATCTATATGTAATATTCCTTCTATTATATTTTTATTCTTTATATTTCCTTTACTATTTTCATATATATATTGAACTAAATCAAAATTTTTATCAAATTTAGTAAATAAATCTGCAATAATAACACATGGTCTAAAAAATTCTTCATATTTTTGTTGTTGTTCAATTGTATGTTCTGTAATATCTCCAAAAATAACTTGATATATATCTTTATCAGATTTAATTCCTAAAAATCTAAATAAACAAATAATAGGAATATCTAAACCTATTTTTGCCATATTGAATACTGTTGAACCACTATATTGTTGTTTTTTCACTGGCAAAACATCTAATAAATCATCATATCCTAAATCATCTATATATTTATTATATGTATTATATTCTATGTCTTTTGATTTTTTCCACATTTTTAATTCAAATCTTTTTGGATACAAAGAACCTTCACCCTTTTCAGCAATACATGAAATATACCCTTTATGACTAAAATCTAAATCATCTTTCATTAATTGTAAAAATAAACGATTTTTAGTTATTCTTTCTTGTGAAACGATAACTTTTTCTTTACCATCAATAATAAAATATCCACCATAGTCATTAGAACATTCTTTTAATTCATTAATAGCATTAATATTTTGACCATTAAGAATACAAGCATCACTATGAAGCATAATAGGAACTGAACCTATATAAACTTTTTCATAAATATTTTTAAATTTAACTGGTTCTTCTAAATCTTTCCTATCATAAAAATTAAATTGTATATCTGCATATATATTTGTTTGATAAGTTAAATTTCTTAATCTTGCTTCATTTGGTGTTAATAATAAATCTTTATTATCTTCTTTTAATATTGGTCTATCAACATAAATTTTATCATTTACACCTATTATAATATCAATTTTAAATATTATTTTTTCATCTTCGGTTTTTATCATACTAATAGGATTATTACTTTTTATTATATTTGGTATATATGTTCTTAAAAATTCACGATAACTATCTAATTGATGACTTGTTAAAGGATATTTATGATTCTTAAAATACAAATCTAGTAAATCCATATCCATATTTATTAAAAACATTATTTAAAATTTTTTGATTTAAATTTATCTAATAATTTTTTAAATCTAATTAATTCATTATTATTAAAATTTTCTACTAAATCCATTCTAATATTAGTACATTTTAAATTATCATTTAATTTATTATTAGATTTATTATTAATTCTATTATAATTATAATTTCGTTCTCTAACTGCATTTGGATCATTTTTGTCTGTTGTCATATAACTCCATAATCCATATTTATTTATATCTTCAATATCATCTTTTACTATTTTATTTGATAATTCTATTTTATTTAATTTTTTTATTGGTTTCATTCCATTCTCATATATTATAAAATCACCATTATTATTAGATACTAATAATGATAATGGATTTTTAAATTTACCATTTAATGATTTAATACTTAAAACAGTTGAATAATTTGTATTATTTTTTTTAATTATATCTATTAATCCATTACTTTTTAATTGTATTTTGTAAGTTCCATAACCAAAATTATATGTACTATACCATTGTATAATACTATTATAACGTTTTTTTCCAAATCTACCATAATTATCAACAAATATTGAATACACATTATTATGTGATTTTATTTCAGATAGAGATTGATCATCACATAATGATTCTTTATTTGTTAATAATCTATTACCCCAAGGCATATAATAAAATTTATTTCTTATATTTGTTTTATCAATATCTAATCTAAAAAATGGATATATATATTCTTGAATACCCGGAAATTTTCTATTTCTTTTTGCTAATTCTATCATTATATCATGGTTCCATTCACTATAATGATCTTTTTCTATTTTAATAGGTTCTATTGCTAATTCTGGGGCTTCTTCACCTTCTTCTTCTTTTGCTGCTGCAGTTCCTTTTATACATTGATTTACATAACTATTAGTATACATTATTATATCATAACTAATATTCGTTTTTGGAGTTAAATTATTTGGATCGGTTGATTTATAATCATTCCATCTTCTTGCTATTCCACCACCTTCTTTATCTGCATTTTCATGAAAACATAAAAATGCTTTTGTAAAAATCATTTCAAATATTATATCTGTATAATCTACATTCTTAAAAAATCCAAAATTATCTCTTACATCATTTCCTGTTGGATTATAACCATTATTTACATAATCAAATGGTTGTAAGCATTTTTGAGGTAAATATATTTTTTTATCTTTTGCATTCATCCGTAATGTAGCATCTTCACTATCATAAGTTGGTAATAATTGACTTAAATTTTCATTTGTATCACTTGAACAACCATGTAAATAACATAAATTATTTGAATCATGTTTAAAATTTTGTTGTTTTATAAAAAAACTATATAATTTACCTGACATTTTTCCATCATTCGGATCTAATTTTACTATATCATTCATAAATTTATTATTAATTAAATTTTCAATTAATTGATTATGAACAGTATAATCAAACATATTTGTATGAACACGATTACAATTATTCATATTTGGTATTAAAATTATTAAATCTACTTTACCTGTCCATACATATCTTGCAAATATTGTTTTTTTTACACTATTATGATCGGAATCCAATTTACTTAATAATTCATTATAAAATTTACGTTTATTATAGTCACCATCAGAACCTACTTTTCTACAAACACGACTTAAATAATTTCCAACATATTCTTTTTTTTTTGCATAAGATACATAAACTGGTCCTGGTATATATTTTCCTAATCTTGCTAATTCTTGTTGTATAATTTCTTCTAATCTTTTTAATTGAGTTTCATTTAAACTATATTGATACATATTAAAACCATCTATTAATTGATCTTCATCTAATTCATCATCTACCACATCTTTATCAAATTTTAATCTTTCAAATATTTTTTTTTTCTCATCTAAACTATGGATTCTTGTATCACCTAAATCAACTGTTTTTCTTATCTTACACATAAATTTTGGTAATAAATTATTATCTATATCACTAAATTGTTTTGGAGTATAATAATTACATTGAATAAATTGCAATATTTTACTATTATTTATATTAGTATAAGTTAAATCATGTTTTTTAATATTACTACCAAAACTTAAACTTTTAAAAATTTTAGAAATTTGTGTAATGGACGAATGTGATTTAGTAGTTTCTGGAGTACTTGGTCCTTGTCCCATCTCTTATAAAATATAATATATTATAATTCATCATATCTTTTATTCATCAAATTATAAACTTTATCTCTATATTCTTCTATTGACATATTACTTTCACAACTTTGTATATCCATCACATCTAATGTTACATCTATATGATCATTTAATGCTATTTTACTAAAACCTATAAATGGATGTTCCCCATCAAACCATCTAAATGTTGGATCAACTGTATAATTTTTATATTTTATTACAACTGGTAAAATATCAAATTTACCAACAAAACCACCAGTTTTAAATGGTGCTATATTATATCCTGGTAATATTGGATTCATTGCATCTGCAAAAATCATTAATAAATTATCATTCGCTTTACGATTTTTTATTTTTTCATTTAATGTTGCTGTTGCATTTTTTTCAATTATTATTGTCTGACTATTCTTTGCTAATAATTCACCTAAAGGACATATTTTTACTGCATTTTTACTTGCTATCCAACCTATATTTTTAAATACTATTTTTGATATGGATACATCTAATAAACATCTATGATTTGCAATTATTAAACATTTTCTATCACTTTTAAAAACCTTATTAAATAATTCTATATTATTAACTTTAACATTTCTAAATTTTAATAATTTTAAATAAAATTTACCTAAAAATTTAGAATAATCGAGATTAAAAAATCCAAATAATGAAGCAAATATTAATAAAATTATAATAGCTACTATAATTCTATGTATCATTTCTATATTTTAATTCAGTATTTTTTATATTCCAGTTATATCAAATCTATGATAATAATTTAAAATTGGTCCATAAATTATAATTAAAGTTTGTTTTATATCTAACCATGTTTTATCAGAATCGCTTGAATTTAATTCTTTTATTTCACTAAAATCTTTAACATATTTAGCACAACCTTTCATTCTAAAAATATAATATTTATCTATATTTTTTTCCATATAATTTTTTAAAAACTCTGTTACTATTAGTTCTTTACGATTTTTTCCATAAGTAAATTCAAAAATTTCCATATATTTTTTTAATTCTTTTTTATCTTTTACTAAATCTAAAACACTATTATCAAGCACTATTATTTTTATTTTTCTATCTTTTGTTTGTGTTTTCACTTCAATATTTAATATTTTATTTTCTAATTCATTTTTTTTTGATTTAAAATCCAATTGTATAATTTCTTTTTTAAATGAAGATGGTTTTTTAAGAATAATATTACCCATTTCATCATAATCATTTTCTAATAAACGTATATAAGGATCAAATAATAATTTTTGAACAATTTGTTCTTTTAATGATTCAATACGATTTTGTCTTTTTACGAGGTCTTTATAAATTTCTTTAAGTTGTAATTCTTTATCTTGTATTTCCCAATAATTTTCGGGATAATTATAATTTGGTATTTCTTCTAAACATAATGTATATAATTGAACAACTGGATTCATAATCTGGTTTTTAATATAATGTAAATAATCTGGTTTTATATCTGGATTTTCTAATATAAATTCTTTTGTTTCAATTCTATCACCTTGTAAAGCTTTTTTATCCTTATTTTGGATATAGATGTATGCCAATCTATCATTAATTTGTGGTTTATTACCTGGATCTCTTTCACCAATCCTTTCTGCTAAAACTTTATGTGCTATACGTGTTGGATCTTTATATGTACTTTTTAATGTTTTTGAAATTATCAAACTATTTAAATCTACATTTCCTTCTACTATCTTTTGTAAATGTTCTTCAAGTACTTTAAAAGAACCTTTAAGATCATTATCCCATAATATTTTTTTAATGACAGAACCATATACTTCTTTCATTATTTTAGAATAATCTCTACGTTTTAATGCAATACCCATACTTTTTTCTTTACATTTATTTGGATCAGTTTCGTATAATAAACCAACATATCTTTTTTTACTAAACAAAATAAATGGATATAATACTTTTTCATAATTTAATGCTTGTGGTTTATGAGCTTTTAAATATTCTGCAATTGCTTTTTCAACTTCTAAACCTTTATTAATTGCTTCTGGTACTGCTTCTTTTCCTTTATTATTTAAAGGAAATTTACAAAATATTGAATCTGTATCACCATATATTACATCAGCATTATAATTTTCCTCAACAAAATGTTTTGCTTTTAATATCATATTTCTACCAGTTGCAGTTGTACATTCTGCTATTGATTTTAAATAAATTGGTGATGTCTTAGCACCTGTTTGACCATATAAAGAATTTGCTGTTATCTTATAAGCTAATTGTAAAGAATCAAATACTGCTTTTTCAAAATCTGTATAAGTATCATTTATTTCTAAAATTATTTCATCTTTTAATTGATATGATTCACCAGTTTCCAAATTTTTTATTATTTTATTTTTCTCATTATATAATCCAACATAATTATTTTTATCAGTTTTAATTGATTTATATTCAATTTTAGATCTCGTCATTTTCCGTTGTTTAATTAACATTTCTAAAATTTGAGGTATAGTTGATTTATTTCCATCTTTATATTTTACATAATAATGATTTGTATTATCAACTACTATTTTATTTAATTCAATATTACTATCTTTAATTATTAATTCATCATTATGAATATATTTATCAACATCATCTGGTAAAATATGTGAATCATGTGATAAATTTTCTGCAATCATTGAACTTGGATATAAACTAGAATAATCAAAAACTACTATTGGATCTTCAACATATATTCCAGTTTTTGGATTTAAAACTATTGCACCTTCATATATTCCGTCATCAACTTTAGTTCTATAAGGAATAACTTGATCTCTTTTAGAACATTCATACATAACAAGAGAATAGATTTTAATACCCTGACCACGATGAAATATATATGACATTGGAACCAAACATACATTTGACATACCAATATTATTTTCTAGAACTTTCATCTTTTGAAACAATCTATTTACCAAAACACAATCTTGAACACAATATATACCAATATCCATTCTATCTTTTGATGTTCCTTTAAATTTACTAAAAATTTCATTTGGTTTTAAATCTACTTTTTTTTCACCTAAAACATTTTCAGCTACATTATCGAGTTTATAATTGTCTAAAGTTAATATAGTTGGTGATTTTACATATGTATATAAATCAATAACTAATATTCCTTCAAAATCAAAGAAATATGTATTTACTTCTCCTAATGCAGAACTAGATAAGGTTTTTGTTTGATATTTTGCATCAATTTTACTTGATTTACCAAATTCACATAAAAATTGATCATTAATTTTTAATTCATTACAACGTTCAAACATATATTTAAAATCAAAACCCATAATATTATAACCAGTTATTATATCTGGATTATTTATTAATATCATATTCTTCCATTTTAATAATAATTCTTTTTCTGTTGAACATTGAACAACATCAGTTCCTTCTATTTCATCACATGTCCCTAAATTTATTAAACTCTTGTAAATTATTTTATCTGAACCATATTTATGAAAAGTTGTTCCAATCTGAATTATTGGGTCACCCTTTAAAGATGGTAAATATTTATTACATATATTTATTATTCTTATTTCATATTCATTATAATCTGAAACTTTTAAATTTGTTTGATTATTTAAATCCTCTAATATTAAATTTATTTTACTTTTCACTAAATCTAACGATTTTATTTGATTTAAAGTTAATTCATGTTTTGTTTCAATTTTATGAATAATTATATTTTTTGTTAATTCATAATCTTCTATTAATATTTTTTTAAAAATTTCTAGTAAATCTATATTATTATTTAGAATATATGAACAATTTTCACATAAGTCTTGTGCTAATCTTTTATATGTCTTAATAGCCATAGGAAAATCACCTGAACTACTAGTACATTCAATATCAAAACTTGCAACTAAAAATGGTGCTATTTTATTTAAAGTTATTGGTTCAATATCAGAATGATCAATTACAAATGAATAATTGCAATTTGTATCATTTATTTCTTCAACATCTGTTTTATCAAAATCAACTGATAACCAACCAGTTGGTTTAATATTTTTTTCATGAATATAACGAATAAATGGATCAATATTTGTTTCATATAATTTCCAATTTCCAATATTATTAATTTTATTAAATTCTTCAAAAATATATTGCATTGTTTTAAATAAAGATTGATTAGGTGTTATTATTTTTAAAAACCATCGTTTTTCTCTTGAATAACCCCAAAAATCATTCTTCTTTACACATAATACTTGTATATTTTCAAATTCTTTTTCACGTAATCCAAATTTTACTTCTGTTCCACTAGAACCATATTTTGGAACATTATATTTAAAACAACCATTTTCTAATTTTGATAACAAATTTTGATTTATAAATTTTTTTATTTTTGATTTTTCTGTCATATGTAAAGGTACTCTAACATAAAAATAAGGTTGAAATCCTTTTATTATTGTAAAAACTGAATTTCCATCTTCTGTTACACCATAAACATGAATATCATATCCATATTCTTTATATTCAGAATTATTTAAATTTATTTGTTCATTATATCTTGGAATAAACCAATCAATTATTTGAAATTTAATTTGTCCTTTTAAATCCTTTGGGATTGTTCTATCCATAATATTTATTATATATATAAATCTTTTATAATCATTTTTTTACATTATTGAGAATCATCAATAACATTTGAAGTTATATTTATACCACAATACGGCTCTTCTTCATCACTATAATCTACATAATTATATATTCCTATATTTATTGCTTCTGTTAATAACCATTCAAAATTTTTCCAAAATTTTTCATCATGTTGTTCCGATGTTAAATCACATATATGTGCTAATTCATGAATTATTACATACATTAATGTATTTAATTCAACTAAATCACCATTTTTTTGTTTTAAACAAACTACTATTTTTTCACCTTTATTTACAGTATAACTTGTAACACCATTTTTCATTTCATTTATTCCATTTTCTGTAATATTATTTGGATCAAATCTATCTACTAATGTTTTTGTTCTAATATCATCGGGTTCTGATTTTTTTAAATGTTCTAAAAGCATTTTAACTTTTTCAATTGCTTTAGCTATTAAATTAGCAGTTTTTTGGTTATCTTCAGTTATTTGAACACGATATTTTTTACCATTATTAGCTTTAACATATTCATGGTCTTTATTAATATAATAATTATAAGAAATAAATAAACTTATTGTAATTATAATTAATAAAATTATATTCTCATTTAAATTTTTATCAAACATATAAAGTTCTATTTATTAATAATAATAGATTAGAAAATGAATTTACATTTTTTTATATTAATTAATAAAACATTTTTAATTACTTTTATTTTAGATAGATTAACCAATTTTATTATTCCAAATAATTTCTTTAAACAATATACTATCTGGAATTTAATATCATTAATAATTTCTCAAGATTATAATGTTTTTTTATTAAATACAATTAACATATTTTTATTATTTCATTTAATATTTATATTTGAACCAGAGTTGTATTTAATTATACCAAAAAAAATAAATTTAAATTTAGTTCAATTTAATATTGCAAATATTTTATTGCATTTTATACCAATGATTTATTCTTTTTATTTAATTCATATTAATAAGATAGACTTTATTTTATTTGATTTATTGGATAATTTTATTTATTTATTTATTTGGGCATTTGTTATAAATTTTGATTTTTCTATTTATAGTTTAAATAAAAAATATTATATACATTTTTTTTTAATAAATTTATCTAGTAATTTATTATTAATAAAAATGATATAAATAAATAATTTTATAATTATTTAAATAATGAAATCATATTATATTACTAGTTGGTTTAATGTTTCAACTTCTATACCAACACATATAGATATTGATAATTTAGAAAAATATTCTTTAAAAGATAAAAATTTTGAAATTAATTCAGATTATTTATTAGGTATCATTGATGCAATTGGATTATTTGAAGATAATACTTTAACTTTAGATTTTAAAGATAATACTTTAGAAAAAGAAGTATTCATTGATAATATTAGTATTCCATATAATTTAAAAAATAATGTTTTAACAATTAAATCAACTAATATTATTGATTTAATGGGTTCTTTACATTTAAATTCTACTGAAAAATTATATATTAAATCAAGAATTTATCCAGTAATAAAATTTATTAAAACTTTGGATTCTGCAGTTACACCAACTAAAGCTAACTTTTCAGATGTTGGTTTTGATTTAACTATTGTTAAATTACACAAAGTTATTAATAAAGTTACATCAATGTACGATACTGGTATCTGTTTAGAAATTCCTAATAATTATTATGTTGAAATAGTTCCAAGATCTTCAATTATTAAATCTGGATTTATATTATCAAATAATATTGGAATAATAGATGCAAGTTATAAAGGTAATTTATATGTTTGTTTAACTAAAACTAATTTAGATTCTGAAATAACTTTACCATTTAAATGTTGTCAATTAATAATTAGAAAACAAGAATTTCCAATTTTTAAAGAAATAAAAATTGAAGATATTATTGAAACTAAAAGAGGCGAAGGCGGTTTTGGATCAACAGATTAAATAATATTATTATTACAGTTAATAATAGTAATAATGGAATTATATTTTTATCGGAAATAATTTTTTATTTTTAAAACTGATTTTTCTAGAACCTCTCATATCTTTTATTAATTAATTCTATTTTTATATTCTTCTATAGAATAATTATTTTTATTACAATAATTTTCAAAATATAAAATTATTTCTATAAAAACTCATATCTTTTATTCATTTTATCATATATTTTATTTTTATATTCTTCTATTGAAAAATTATTTTTTTCTACTATATCCATAACATCAATAATAATATTTCCTCTATTATTAAGAAATTGTTTCAAAATTGATTCAAATTTATTTTCATGTGTATAATATATTGGTTCAATATCAAAATTTTTATATTTAATAACAATTGGTAAAATATCAAAACCATTTACAAATGCACCAGTTTTAAATGGTGCTATATTTTTACCAATTGGTATTTCTTTCATTGCATCTGCAAAAATACATATTAAATCATCATTTATTTTTCTATTATTTATTTTTTCTTTAATTTTTTCGACACTGGATTCATTCTTTTTTATAATAATATAATTTGGATAATATTTTTTTATTATATTTAACATAAATGGAATATTTTTGAATCCATCTTCCAATATTAAAAAAGATATTTTACCAAAAATTGCTGTTAATATTAAACCATCAAAATAATTTCTATGATTACATACAATTAGTATTTTTTTATTTTGATTAACTGTTTCCTTAAATAAATTATAATTATTAACTGTAATATTGTTTAAATTTGTTAAATATAAACCTATTTTATTTATTATTTGAAAATATTTTGAATAATATTTACTGGATATAAATAAACTAATAAAAATAGATATTAAATATAAAATAATATAAATTATAATAATAATCATTTTTATATTTCAAAAACGATTTTTATAATCAAAAAATAAACATTACAAATATTGAACTGGAATTGAAGAATTTGATATTTGTCTATGTCCTATTTTAAATCTTCCTGAAAATATAAAATTTTCTCTGAATTTATTACTATTAATATATGATATTATATTTTCTAAATTACATTCTTTTTTAGGTTTAAGCATTATTAAACCACCACCAAAATAATTAACTTTACCTAAAAATGATACATTTTCTTCTCGTGTTAAATTATAAATATAAATACAATCTTTTCCTAAATTATTATTTATACTTTTTATATTTCTTAATGCACCCCATTCAAACCAATTTTTTTCATTAAATTTTCTTATTCCTCTTTCAATTAATTCTTTTTTATGATTAAATAAATGTTTATTTATTTCTTCATTATCACATGGATATTCTTTTATATAAATATATTTATCTATTTTATCTTTTCCATTTATTACTTCTATATTACCTAATTTTTGATTTTTATAAACTTCTTCTTTTCCACTAACTAAACCTACATAAATATCAAAATAATCTTTAAATAAAATATTATTATTATCTTGTTTTTCTTCAAAAGTAATTAAACCATTATTGTTTTTTATATACAATAATTTATTATTATATAGTACTTTTTTATCAATTACATTATCTTTACAATATCTAAAAACAATAACATCAATAGATGCATTTTTGAACATTTTTTCATTATGATTATGAAATATATGAGTAAATGTTCCCATTAACATCATTTCATTTAATAATTTTGATGCACTTGTTAATTTTAAAAAATCTGACGGAACAATAAATATTAATTCACCATTATTATCAAGTAAATTATAACATTTTTCAATAAAATCAATATATAAATTACCTTTTTTAGTTTTAACATAAGGTGGATTACCAATAATTGTTTTATATGTTTTAGTAATAGTTTGTTTCATAAAATCACAATAAATAACTTTATTTTTTTCAATTTTATCTAATAATTTAATTTCACTATCAATCTCATACATATCAAAAGTTATATCTGGTATTTTATCTATAATAAATCTAATTAAATCTCCACGTCCAATTGATGGTTCTAAGATATTAGATGGCGAATTTAATATAAAACTAAATACTTTTTCTTTAAGTTCATTATTAGTTGTAAAATATTGTCCTAATTCTTTTTTAGTTTTTTCTAACTTTAATGTCCGGATATTTTGAATAAATGTTTCTTTCCAGCTTGGTTTTGAATATTGTAAGCAATTAATAAATAAATTTATTTTTTTATTTATATTTTCATACTTAAATGTTTTATTTTTTTTCCAACAAACTTGAAATGGTAAATTATTAATATTAGGTGTTAAATAAGTTAATCCTTTAACACTATTAATAATTATATCTTTTGTATCTAATTTATTCAATACGATAAAATAATAATCTCTTTTATTACTAATATTATATTTTTTCATTTGTAAATTATAGAATAGGATTTCACTCATTTTACCATTTTCATAAGTATTATCACTATGAATATCTAATACTTCATTTGTATAAGCATATACACACATTGCTAAATTACCAGTATTATCACTAGTTATTGTAGTAGTAGTTTTTATATTAACTGGTAACCAACCATACATATTATCAAAAACTAAAATATCATACCACATTCTAATTTTTGGTTCTTTTATTTTTTCATTAAATTTTTCAACTAATAATTTAATTATTTCATCTTCATCTATACAACTATTTATTCTACCATCTCTATTTTGATTTGAAAAATTAAACACTTGTGATTGTAAATATTTTTTTATTTTATACATAATTAAAGGTAACTGGTGTAGTCTCAAAATACAACCTCTAAACCATTTTTGTATTTTAATTATTTTATTTTCATTTAAAGATAATGAAGAAAGTGATGTAGTTATTGATTTAATTTCTAAATCCATTATATATAGTTATAATAAATAAATCATTTTTATATAAAATATAAAGATTTAATATAATATATGATTACACATTTGTTTTTTTCTGGAAGTCATTTATGGGGTTTTTATAATTTTGGGGTTATAAGATATATTCAAGCTTTTCCACATAAATTTAAATTATTAAAAAATTATGGGGGTGTTTCATTTGGTGCATGTGTTGCATTTTTATTATCAATCAATTTAAAAATTGAAGAAATAGAAAATATTTTTTATGAATTTTCTAAAGATGAAGATATTAAATCAGTTTATTTTAATGATATCTTTAATATTATTGATTATAAAGGTATTGATAATACCACTAAATATTTTAAATGGATTACTGATTATTTAACTAAAATTAATATTGATGCTTATGAACTTACATTTATGGATATATCCAAAAAATTTGGTAATAATTTACATATCACTTGTTTATCTATTAATTCTGGATTAGTTGAATTATTTAATACTGAAAATACACCAGATACTAAAGTTCATAAAGTTCTTCAAGCTACGATATCTTTACCAATTATTTCTATACCAGTAGAAATAAATGGATTTTTATATGTTGATCCTGGATTATTAGATAATACTATTGTTCATTTCTTTTCAGATATCCCTAGTAATCAGATTTTATCTGTTGTTCATAACTTTAATTCTGGTTTTAAAAATTATCCTAAAAATCATAATTTTACAAATACACAATATTTTTCAAGTTTATTCAGTTTATTAATACAAAAAATGCATTATAATGCAACCCATAAATATAATAATGAAAATACATTAGTTATTAAAGATCATGACAATCTTATTGATATAATTATTAAAGATGATTCTATATATTTAAAATATGATGAAGATACTATAAATAAAGCAATATTATATGGTTTTAAATTAATGAATGATTGGTATAATAAAACATATATAGAAAAATAAAATATTAGAAAAATAAATATGCTAATTGTTTCATTTGATATTGGTATTATTAATTTAGGTTGTTCAGTTTTATATGATAATAAATTAATTGTTTGGAAAGTTATTAAACTTTTTGATAAACTTAAAAAATCTATTACAATCAATCAAATCTCTGAATCTATTTATTTACATTTAGATGAACTTATTGGAGAAATTAAAGAAAATACATCTAATAATATTGATTTAGTTTTATTAGAAAATCAACCATCTAAAGGTGTTATGAAAACTGTTCAAATGTTAATATATGGATTTTTTTATAATTTAAAACATTATGATAATTATGTTTTAGATATTGTTCAAGTTAATGCTTCTATTAAATTACAAGGTTATGAAATGGATAAAACATGTAGTAAAGCAGAACAGTATAGAAATAATAAAAAAAAATCTATAGAAATCTGTACTAATTTAATTAAAGGTAATAATAGATTAGAAGAAATTATGTTACAATATAAATCTAAAAAAGATGATTTATGTGATTCATTATTACAGATTATTGGTTATATAAAAAAAAAGAATATTTGTGATATAAATATAAAAAATGATTAAATAAATTATTTAATTTATAATGAATAAACTTATTAAATTTGATAATAATATTAATGAATTTGATTTTACACAAACATGTTTTGATACTAATTATGTTATCTTTACTTGTCTATTTATTAGTTTTTTAATATTATATATTATTTATCTTAAATTAAATTCAGATTCAAATTCAGATTTAAAAATTGATAAAATTGATAAAAATACTACATTGTTATTGAAAATTTTTAAAGAATTAAAAAAAATAGATTAAAAATACATATAAGAACTAATATTATATATTATTAAATATGGATAAAACATATTTGAATGATATCTGGAATCTTTATTTTCATGATAATTCATCAAATTGGGAAAACGACAGTTTTATACTAATTACTACAATTAGTAATGTTGAAGATTTTTGTGCTATCTTTAAATTATTAGATGAAGATAATTATTGGTATAAAGGTATGTTTTTTATATTTAGAGAAGGTATATCTCCTAGATGGGAAGATTCTAATAATATAAAAGGCGGTTGTTATTCATATAAAATCTCTACTGAAGAAATTCAACAAAAATGGTTTGATTTATGTTGTAAATCTTTAGGAGATACCATTGGTGTTAATGAAGAATATTGTTTAAATGTAAATGGTTTTTCAATTACACCTAAAAAAAATGCAAATATTTTAAGAATCTGGTTAAAAGATAATAATTTAGTTGATCCAGAATATTATAATATAAGTATTTCAAAATTCTCTACATTATTATATAAAAAACATTTAAATGATTAATTTATATAAATGTTTATTTTAAGATTTATTTTTTCAATTATTGTTGTTTTAATATATTTTATACTTTTACTAATCATTCCTAAAAATATTTGTTTTTTTTTCAGTAAAAAAATGGCAACACTTTTAATTAAAACTGTTAATTTTAAATCATTAAATATTATTAATAAATATAAATTTGATAACTATTTACATTCTAATCAAAAATTCTTAATAGTATCAAATCACTGTTCATTATGGGATGGTATTATTTTAACGGCTTCATTACAAGATATTTCTTATTTGATTAGTAAAGCTGGATTAAATACTTCTTTTTGTAGCAAATTTGTAATGCGTAAATTAGAATGTCTTATTGTTCAAAATAATAATACAGTTAAAAAAATTAAAGAAAAAGTTGAAAATAGAAAAAAATCTGAAAATGTTTTAGCAATTTTTCCAGATGGAATGCAACCTATTCCACCTGGAAAAGTTATTTCACCTTTTAAAACTGGTGCTTTTGTTAATAAATTTCCCGTTTTACCAGTTGTTATTAAATATAAAAATTTTAAAATTAATCCAACTTCTTTTAGTAATGATCATGCTTTATATTGTTGGACTAAAGTTATTCTAGATGGTAATTGTGATATTAATGTTGAAATTTTAGATCTTATCTATCCTGATAATAATGAATCCATTTCTCATTATCGTGATAAAGTATATAATATTATGACTAATTGTTATAATAAACTTTGATATAATATTATATGATATAAAATTATTATCAAATGTGCAATTACATGTAAATATTTTTTTTTATATATTTTACTCAAAAAATATAATAAAACTGGTATTATTAATAGTAATAATTGAAAAAATGTATTTAATATATGGAAATGAAATATAAATGAAATTAACATATAAATTCTGTCTAAATATTTAAAATATTTACTATTTACACAATGATTTAAGACTGAACAAAAACCACCAAAAAAACTAATTATTGATAATTTAATATATAATTCGTTATCATTATTATTTTTTTCATAAAAATATATTAATGATATAATAGATACCATTATTAACAATGTGGATATTTTTAAATAAAGTTTCATTGATTAACTTCTGGTGATAATGCTAACTGAATTGTACCTAAATTTGCTATATCATAAGATAATATTAATGGATATTCTTGTTTTAAATATATCTCCACATTTTGACATAAATTTGTACATTTTGTAAAAATTGCTATATATTTTAAATTAAAAATTCCTTGAATTATATTATTTAATTCTTCTTTTTTCTTTATATTAACACTAAAATTATTATCAACACCGATTGTTGTTTCTTGAGTACAAAATTCACCTTTACAACTTAAATATAAATATTTATCAACACTTCTTATTTCTAATGTTTCTGCAATATTATGCATATCTCTAATAATTTTTTGAAAATATACTGTTGGCATAGTAATTGTTGTATGAAAATCTACTGGTGGAATATTTACATTTAAGATATCAATATCCAACATAAATAATTTATAAGTTGTTTTATAATTTTTATCTGGATTTTCAATTCTTATTCCTAATTGATTTCTATTTTCATTATCAATAAATAATGTTAATGTATCGTTATTTGTTATTGTTTTTATTATAGCATGTAATTTAAACATATTTAATCCTACATATATTTTTCCACTTTCTGCATTACATTTATATTCTTCAAATTTATCTGCATCCATTTTTGCAAAAATCAAAACTACATGACTTGTATCCATTGCCATTATTTTTAAACCATTTTCATCAAATTCAAAATTTACATCCATTAATATCTCTTTTAAAGCATCTATTACCTGTTTAAATGTTGTTGCTTGAAATGTTTTTAATTCTAATATATTATTATCACTCATTTTATTCTATTAAAATTAACTCCTCCTTATATCCACACCAAAATTTTTATAATCACTTTTTGAAAATATTATTGGATATCTTTCTTCTAATTTATTTAATTTTTCCTTTCTTATTTCTTTTTCTCTTTGACTTTCACCTGTACCAAAGAAATCATTAAAGTTATCATTTGCAATATTTTTAAAATAATCTGAATTTCCATTCATTAAATTTGAAAATAATGAATATTCTAACATAGAATCAAATATATTTTTATCTGTTGTTTTGTTACTACTACTGGAACAAGCACCATTTTTATATTCATTTCTTATTATATTTGTTAATTCATTATAATTTATTGTTCTAGGCATATGTATTTTCTATTATATAAGAAATCATTTCATAAGGATGTTCATATTCTGTAGTTTTAATTACATCATTTATTCCATTTGGATTTGCACTATTATATTTATATATCATTAATTTTCCTTCGTTATTTTCATAAATATAATTATCTAAATCTGGATTTGCTCTCACTAATTTAAATATTTTTTTAGTATATTTCACTTTATATCCTTTTTTTTCTAAAATATTATATAATTTATCTTTATTGTATCTTTGATATATATGTATTTTTTCATGTATTAATAATTTTATAAAATCTTTTAAATTTTTTTCTGTATTTATATTTTTTATTATATTTATATCTATGAATATTATATCTGTTCTTGTATGAGGAAATCCTTCTTCATAATTTTTATTTTTTGTTATACCAAATTTCCATAATATTTTATGTATATTATGATCTATTGGTAAATATTCAGATTTTAAATTATAAAAAAATATATCTGCTTTTATTACACAATATAAAAGTATTAAATAATCTTTAATATTTAATTTTTCATTACTAAATTTAATTACCTTCTCGATATAATCATTTACTGTTAAACTTTTTCTTGCTCTTAAATCATGTATTGACATGTTTTTAAAATAACTATCTGAATCATTTTTTAAAAAATTTTTTAAATCATTATCATTTAATATTTTTGTAATATATAAATAAAAATATAAGCATATAAATAATATTAATAATATAATATATATATAAAACATTTATTATGGTTAATATTATAATTTCTTGTACAAAAAATGGAGGCGTTGCATTTAATGATAAAATTCCATGGAATATTCCATCTGAATTAAAATTAACAGAAATTATAATTAATAATTCCAATATTATCATGGGTTATAATACATGGCAAAAAAATAAACCAATTATTAATTGTAATAATATTGTTTTAACTAGCTCCAGAGAAAAAACCGAACAAATTAAAAAAAATTATAAAAATGTTCAAGTTTATAATAATATTAATGATGTTATTGTAAAATATAATAATAATTGTTCTTTTTTTATTGGTGGAGTTTCCATTTTTAATTATTTAATTGAAAATAATTTAATAACTAATTTGTATATTAATATTATACATGATAAGTATAATACTAATTTATATATTGATCTTGATAAACTAAAATCATTAGAACATCAAATTATTAGTAGGCAAGTTTTTAAAGAATTTACACATTTACATATATCATTCGTCAAATAATTCTTCTATTGCTGTAAAATCTAATTCTGGATCTGATACTCTAATATAAATATTTTTATTTATATATTTACGAACTATTGTATAATATAATTTTCTTTGTTTTAATTCTTCAATTGCTATTTTTCTATAATCCATATTGTTTCTTAATTTTGTTTTATCTACTTCAATAAAAGGTGGCATATTATTTGCTAAATCATTTGTTCGCAAACCTATTAAAATTGTATATTCATATTTATATAGTAATTTTTGTGCTAAATTTAATTTATCTAAACTATTTAAAGAATTTTCACGAATTATCGAAATATCATCAAAATCTACAAATTTTTGTAATGAAACCATATTAATATATAATTATATTTTTAGTTTATATCATTTTTTAATACCATATTTCACCAGTTGTATTTGAAATCCATAAATATGTTTGATCAATATGTTTTATATATGATACTGATGTATTTGGATCATGTTGATATCCTTCAGGTGGTGTTATTTTAGGATCAATAATACGAGGTAATGTTGGATCTGTTGCTAATATTTTATTTACTGGAATTCCATTTATTATTTCTGCATAATATTTTTGATATAATATTTTATTATTTGTATAATTTGTTTCTGAAATTTTTTTTGATTCATTCTTTATTTCTTCTGAATTTAAACAACATTTACATTCTTTCATTAAAACATTTTTATCAACTGAAATATATAATAAATTATTACAAAATTTACAGAATTCTAGCATTTATTATTAGTTTATAAATATTATTCATTTTTATATAAAAAATTATTTATATGATTCACTAAAATGAAATTATTTATCATTACTACACCATTTTTAAATACTAGAATTAAATATATAAATACAATTCAACAACATTTTTCAAACATATTTAATCTAGATATTGAAATTATTAATTATAAATTTACACTTACAGATGAACAAATTAAAGATAAAATTAAATTATCATATTGTAATAATCCTGATTTTGATAAATTAATTACTAAAATTAATCCAAATATTGTTGATAATATTCTTAGACATAAATATATTTATTCTAAAATTATTTCTGAAAATATTGATTATGCTTGGATTCTTGAAGATGATGTTGTTATTTCAAATGATTATTTACCTAATTTAGTTGATTTTTCTAAAATTATTAATCATAAATTAGATTTATTTGATATTATATTTACTGGTTTTACAATACAAAATAAAATTGATGAAGATATCAATGTTTTAGATTTAAGAAATGGTAATAATTCAGATATTATTCCATCTAAAGCATCTTATATTATAAATAATAAAACTGCTAAATTACTTAATAATTATTTTGAAACATATAATTATACTATGAGAATACAATTATCTAAATTTTTATATGATAATAAATCTATTAAAATTGGATATATTAATAAATATATGTTATTAGAAGCTTCTAAAATTGGTATATTTCCATCTACAATTAATAAAAGTAATGTTTTAATATTTAATCCTGAATATATACAATTAATTAAATTATTAAATGAACCAGATAATTTAAATTCTGCTTTAATTATTTTTAATAAACTTAAAGTTATTAATAGTGCTGATGTTTATCATATAATGGCTATTATATATCATAAAAATAAATTATATCAAGAAGCACAAGAACATTTTGAAAAAGCTTTATCAATTTTAAAAGAACATAATGGTTATATTGATAAAGATTCTGAAATATTAAATAATTGTATTAATATTTTTCAATTTACACAATCATAATTTCTTTTTTAATTCTTCAACTATTGCTTCTATTTTATTTGCTTTTATTAAATTTTCATCTAAAGATTTTACTGCTTTATTTACTTCTTCAAATTTTTTATTTGTTTCATCAAAATTTGATTTAATTATATTATCAATATCTTTAATTTCAGTTTTATTCTTTTTTAATAATTCAATATCTCTTGAATCATTTACTAATTTATCACGTAATTTATTTATTTCATTCGATAAATTTTGAACTTGAAGTTTATATTTATCTAATTCTGATTTAAATTCATTTTGTTGGTTTGAATTAACTGGTGTTTGTTTTTTAAGATTTTCTATTTCTGTTTTTAGGATTGCTACATTACCTTGTTTTTTAAGATTATCTATTTCTGTTTTTAGGATTGCTACATTACCTTGTTTTTTAAGATTATCCATTTCAGATTTAACATTATTTAATTGTGCTGTATTTGCTGATATTTGTTTTTTTAAGTTATCAACATCTGTTTTTAATTGTTGTGCGGGTGCTGGTTGTTTCTTTAATTTTTCTATTTCAGTTTTTAATTCATTATATTGTTGTGGATTTACGACAGGTGCT
>Ga0213864_10000258_pt1 | contig 23609 bp, 8 predicted proteins | sample PICome_5_FD_160078 | JGI IMG/M metagenome (GOLD analysis project Ga0213864, IMG submission 160078) | Coastal seawater microbial communities near Pivers Island, North Carolina, United States - PICO247 | ecosystem: Environmental > Aquatic > Marine > Coastal | place: USA: North Carolina | collected... | reverse complement strand
TGCCAAATCAACATTTAGCACTTCATAAAGTGTTTTCATTATTTGCTCCTATTCTATATAGATTATAATTGATTATAACACCTTTGTCAAGTAATTAGTCATCAAATGTTAAATGATATAATATTCCTGTCCAAGATAATACCCACATATTTTCTCCAACACCATCGAGTTGGAAACCTGCTACGCTCATTTCTCTAGGTAATCTTAAACTTCTCTGTAAAGTCCATGTACCTCCTACAAGATCCATACTGTTACAGGTAAATTGACCAAATGTATTAGCGCCAGGACAATATAATATAAATTCAGCATAATTCGGAGTTAATGAATTTGTTAAATGTCTAACGTGAATACCAGTAATTGCGTTAGCACTGTATGATATTCCAAATACAACTCCTAAAGGATCAAATCCTGCATTAACTAATTTAGTCCTTAGTTCTACTGATGAATATACATTATACATACTAGGAGACACGTTGTTCAATGTAGCACTTGCTCGCCATTGGTGTAAATATCCATCTGTGCCAGTCATCCAATAATAAGAATTATTTACATCATCTAAGTTATGAGAAGTTTCTAAAGAGTGTGCTGCACCTAAAGCATAAATGTTTCCAGTGTTACCACTTTTTGCAGCACTTGTCCTACCATTTAAAGTATTATCGGCAATACCTCCTGCAGCAGAGATATTCATATGGATTTCAGGTCCAGATCCATTGAGATATGTAATATATGTTTGTTGTCTGCTTGTTGATTTATCCATAAAATCAGCAAATACAGGACCAGGAAAAGTGAAACTACTTGCCAAATATGAACTTATATCTCTTGTATGTGTACTACTTACTGTGTTCAGATTCCATCCTTGAGTCATATTCACTTGTGCGGCAATATTATTACTGGTACCTGCATATGCGCCAACTTTTTGGCCGTATTTATAATCAGAATAAAGTAAACCGCCGTTTCTGTCTAAATCTGGCAAGTAATTGTAATAATTTGGAGGTTGATAAACTGCGCCTGACGTGTTACCAAGTAGTGGATACCAAAAATCACCTCCGCCTGTATAATTCAATGCACTTAGATCTTCACTTGAAAAATCAAATGGTGTGGTTAATTCGTACAATACAGCAGCGTGGCCATACTGAACGTGGCCCATAATAACTTTTGTTCCGGTTGAATCTAGGTGGCGTGACCATCCAGATATACCACTACTATAATATGAATCTCTTGTGGTTGGAGCATTGTCAACAACATCCCAGCTTGTTCCTAACTCATATCTCAATATTCCTGTGCCCGATTGTGTATATTCTCCTACAAACAAATAGTCTTCTGTAACTTGGAAAAAGTCAGGATAATCATAACCAGCATTATCAGGTCTATCAAATCTGCCATCATATGTAACTGTTCCAGAGACAGGATCGCTGCCAGTATAGCTAAATTGATAGATATATTGAAAACCGTTGACAACATCGTCTCTGCCTAACAACCAAAATTTATTTTGACTTGGTTCCCATTGTGCATAGTCTATTCTCTGGAATGATTTAAAGTCAGAATATGCTCTTGTAGTAAGGCCGGTATAACCGTTTAAATCGAAATTAGTTGATGTAACTTTTGATATACCATTAATAGGACTCCTAAACATTATACAAGTAGTGCCTGCACTATTCCAATTTAATCCTTTAAAACCAGAAAACTGGGTAGTGTTATGTTTAAAACTTGTTTTTTCGCTTGCTCCACCTAGTGTCCACGGTGAGAGTAAATCTATTTGTCCGCCACCTGAAGTATTAAGATCAGATGTAAAATAAAGTTTGTTTCCATCCGGCGATGGAAAAATATGTGTAGCACCCCCTTGGTTGGTTGTAAAACTTCTTTTTCCACCTAGTTCTTGAAAATCAGGAGGACCAGATTGTGCTCTGAGATTAGCAAGCTGATAGTTTTTAGCATTACTGAATGAACTTGTTGCACTTTGATAACCACCGAATGTACTACTCATTGTAATAGTAGTACCTTGAGAAATACCAATATATGTACCTAATATACCTAAAACATATGTGCTTACTTCTCCTTCAGAAACAAAGAAGTTTCTGATATCGCTCATTGTAATTGTATCGCCGGTTGCTGGTAATGCCATATTTTCTTCCGTTTCTTTCTATTTTAACATAGTACAACGTAATGTCAAGTAGCCATTTCTGGCTACTTGTTTACTTATCTAATAATTTATTCACCATAGATTTTAGTTCGTCTATTTGTTTTTGCTGTTCTTTAAACGCTTCAATAAACGCACCTGCCATTGCACCATAGTTAACAGTTTTCATTCCATTTTCTTCTTCGTGTACAACTTCTGGGAAATACTGTTCAATTTCTTGCGCAATAACACCCATATGTCTTTTCTTATCATCCCACTGGTCAGTACGTGTAAATGTTACACCTCTTACACTTAGAATTTTTGTAAGTGGATCTGCAATAACTTCGATGTTGTCTTTGATACGTTCATCTGAATATGCTGTAACTTCGCCTGTGACAGTTAGGTTACTGCTACTATCCAATGTCATTGCAGTTGTACCGCCTGAACCCGGAGCGTTTTCAGTATCGCTATGCGAACCTCCTCTGTGCCAGCTAAAGCGTGAAGCACTACGGCAATACAATGTACTACCCTGTACACCTATACCATAGCTTGTACTCCACAAGTTCAGCATCTGACGTGTTGAACTACCAAATGATAAAGAAGTACCAGTGAAACTATCATTGGTATCACTGCGTAAGAACTGAGTACTGTCTAAGTTGTCAAGTGTGTTTGCATTGTCAGCAGTTAGACCTGTAAGACCACTACCATCACCTGAGAATGTTGCAGCAGTGATATTACCTGAAATATTAATACTACCAGTGCCACCAAGTGTACCAGTAAAGTCATCATTAGCATCTGCACGTAAATATGAAGCACTGCTCAATCCATCTAATTGGTCTGCATCAAGTCCACTACCTGCACCATCGTTGCCACTGTGCCATACTGTATAGTTTGTAGTTCCAACACGATATACTAAACCACCAGTACCGCCATCAACACGTAGTTCAGTATCAGCGATATCATTGTGTATTCTCAAGTAATCACCACTGTCAACATATTGAATAAATGCTGCTCTTGTAGTTGATTGGTACCAACTCATATATGGATTACCTGTTGCACTTGTATCTGTCAAGCGTAACATTTCATCGCCAGCAAATTGAATTGTTAACAATGCACTCATTGTATCTGCTGCATCACTGCGTAAGAAACTTGCACTATCAATGCCATCTAGTGTTTCTGCATCTACGTTTGTTAACCCACTACCATTACCGGTGAATGTGCTTGTACCAATATTAATGTTTCCAAATCCACTACTAATGCTACCTGCATTAAGAGCACCAGTTCCTGTTAAGTTACTGTATGTTCCGTCAATACGTGCATTAGGCACAGTACCACTTCCTAAGTAAGAAGCATTTAATGCCTGTATACCACTACCGTCAGCAGTGTTTATTGTGCCTGCATAAATGTCACCTGCAACACCCAAGCCACCGCCTATTCTAATTGCACCTGTAGTGGTATTGGTTGCAGCAGTTGTGTCAGTAAATGTTTTGACACCTGCCATTGTTTGGTTACCGCCAAGCACACCACCGTCTATAGTACCACTAGAAATGTTTGAACCATTTAGTGTTGTAAGTCCACTACCGTTACCTGTAAACGTGCTTGTTCCAATATCAACATCACCAAAGCTGTTGGTTATGCTACCTGCACCAAGGACACCTACTGATGTAAGGCTACTTGTTGTTACTGTTGATCCTAGTTCTGTTGAACTTAGCACTTGAGTATTGTTAATACGATATACTCTTGTGTTTGCAATGTTAATGTTTTCACTGAATTCCCAAGCAGTGTTTGTAGTATTCCAAGTCATTGTATGATCAGTATCACCTTTTAGTGTAATACCGCCACCGTTTGCAGTAATATCAGTTGGTGATGCAACAGTTCCTAATTCAATGTTTTTATCATCAACTTGCAATGTAGTTGAATTGATAGTTGTGGTTGTACCATCAACTTGTAAGTTACCTGTAACAGTTAAATCACCTGCTGAGTAAACAGTACCAGTTGCAAACGCAACAGTAAACTTGTTTAAACCATCACCAAATGCCAAGTCACCATTTTCATCAAGTTGCATACGCTGTGTACCAGCAGTATAAAAATCAATATCATCATTGTCATCGCCTGATGCTGTTTCTGCCTTAATATAAGTATCTTGGTCTGCGTCAATAACTCCGCCCAATGAACCCCAGTTGGTGCCGTCATATCCTTCAAAGGTATTATCTGTTGTGTTATAACGTACTTGACCTTGCGCAACATTTTCATACACTCCTGTTTCACCTGGACGCTGTGCTGTTGTACCTACTGGAAGTTTCAATGCTGTGTTATCTGTTAAAGTTGTATATCCTGTGATGGTTGTAATACCATAAGTGTCAATACGCAACCTTTCAGTAGCAATATGAACATTATCTCCTGTGGTTGTCACTGCACCAGTTTTTACAACAAAGTCTGCGCCTGAGGCATTACCAGTACCTAAGCCTGGAGTAATAGTAAATGAGCCGCCTGCGACATCAGTACCAATAGCGTTAGCACCTACTAAATTTGAAGCAACTGGTGTTGAACTTGTTTCAGCATCACCAAAGATAACTGTAGTGTTTCTCAATATCAAGTTGTTGTTAATGGTATTAGTACCTGCTGGTATATCAGTAGCCAATGCTGTTACTAGATCATCTGTTTGAATTGTAAACGAAGTAGCAGTTGGGGTTGCACCACTAACAGGCCATGTACCATCTAAGTTTGTTACTCCACTACCGCTAATGTTAATTGTGTCACCAGGTTGAATACCAAGTGTGAATGGAGTATAAGTAAATGCTAAACTTGTACTTGATAAAATAGTACCAGTGGTATCATTGCTTAGATAAATTGCTTCGTCAGTAACACCAGTTACTGTAGTGTTAGCAGGAATACTAGAACTTCCTGTAACAATCATACCAGCCAAAATACCTGTTGTATCTGAAAGTATAACTTCGTTAACACCATTATCAATTACATCTGCTGTACTTTGCACAACATTGTCTAAGTTTACAACAACGCTTCTACTAATAGTTGCTTCGTAACTATCAATAAATGGAAACAAGTTTCTTGAGCCAGATCCACTGCCCATTGTAATATTTGTAGCAGTACCACCGATTCGTAAACTAGTTACGTTTTCATTGTAAACTCTACCAGCGCCTGTGCTTGATGAAGTAAGTGCAGCCGATCCAACATCTAGTCCTTCAGCAAGATCAAGTGCTGTACCCCATTCAGGTGTGACACCGTTTGATTTTAAGAAGTTGTTGTTTCTACCAATCGGAACAGTGTTAAGTGAACCAGATGTTTCAGCATACAGAATATCACCTACTGCATAAGTGCTGAGTCCTGTACCACCTTTGGTAACCGGAACGTTGCTTGTTAAGTTGGCAGGGTTAAGGAAGTAAGCACTATCTAAACTGTCAAGTGTACCTGCGTCGATAACGCCGTCTTTAATAAACACTTGTCCTGTGCCAGCTGCATCAACGTCAAACTGTGATTGTAAAAATCTACTTGTACCTAGTGTTGAGAACGTACCAAGTGGGTCATAGTCTGCGTTAGCAATACCAATGTTAACTGGATCACCATAGAACTCACCACTTAAACTTGAACCTGTAAGTGTTATTGGGTTATCAGTAGTGGTTGCTTTTTTCAAACTTTGAACCACAGTAGCATACGCACTGTCACCTCTTAAGAAGCTGTCTGAGTTTGGTACACCGCTTGAGCCAAGTCTACTTGGAGAAACTGTACCAGAAATAATATTTTCTGCGTCAATATTTGTAACAGCAAGTGTGTTCCAGTTTGCAAGTAATCTACTTGAAGTATTCACAACACTTTCAACTTGAACATTGTTAATAATAACTTCTGCACTACCAGTACCTATTGCAGTAATGTCTTCAGCATTTGTTACCAAGTCATTAATACTGCTTAATGCATCTGAACGTAAAGTGTGAAGTGTAAATGAGTTATCTGTAACAGATCCTACAAAGAATCTACTACCACTATCAATTGCTTCAGAACCTGCTGCTCCAACAACACTAGGTAGAGCATTTACTGTTGATCCATCGCTTAATGATTCAATACGTATAGCATCACCTGTTGTTAATCCATGGCTTTCAACGATAACACTGTTATCTGTAACGTTTACAGTCTTACGTGTAATATTATGATTGTTGTTAGCCGGAGTACTTGTAAATTCTACTTGATTGAGTAGAGCAAACCCTTCATATAATTCAATTGTGTTTGCATCGATTACTTTTACATAATAAACTTGTTCGTTCAACAGTCCACCAATTGGTGTATTTCCGATTGTATCATAAGAAACAGGATCACCGTTTCCTAGTCCGTGATTTGTAATAGTAATCCTACTGTCAGTGTAATTTACTGCACCACCACCAGCAAGTGTACCTGCTAAGAAGTTATGTGAAATAATATCATCTAGGTTAATGTCAAATGAAGTGTTTACCGCATCGTTATCTTCAACAAAGTCTAATGATGATGCACTTGCAACAAACAATTCACCACCTAAGATATTTACATAAATGCGTTTCTCAATAGCAGTAACTTCGATTTCAAAACCGCTACCAGTACCACCTACGTCACTAGCAAGCACTTCTAGTAAATCACCTACTTGGTAACCGCTGCCGCCTCTGTCAATGTCTACGTCTGTTACTTGTCCTGCTGTAACAGTGATGTCTGCTCTAGCACCAGTACCAGAACCTGTTTTCGATTGTAAATCTACGTTTTCATAAACTTTGTTTCCAAGAACAGGAGTGTATCCACTACCGCCTGTAATGTTAGCATTGTCTAAGTTAACTGCAACACCACTTACAAATTCTGTTACTGCACCTTGTGCGTTACCATCTGCACTGGTTACAATAGTTCTAGCTGTACCTGTAACACTTGCACTGGCTTTTGTAGGATCTGCACTGTCTGTATTTGCATATGTGAATGTAGTACTACTTGGAACACTTAAAACAACAGTGTTTTCATCAAAAGTTGTATCTTCGTTACATAATACTTGTACATTTACACCAACGTGTAAGTCGTGTGCAGTGCTTGTCGTTGCAGTTGCGACATTACTATTACGTTCAATAGTTGTTAAAGTTGCCGTTGTAAATGAGTAAGATTCTGTTGCATCAAGTCTTAAGAACTGACTTGTGTTTGAACTACGTAGGAACCAGTTATCAATAATTTCTGTGCTTGGTCCTTTTGCTGTTGGTTTAACACCACTGTCTACACCATTAACAAACAAGTTTGGTGCTGTACCATCTGTTTCCCAAGGATCGCCAGTTGAATCGTCTTCGTCGTTCCATGCTCCGTCAATAGTAACAACAAGAACGTTGCCACTTAGGTTATAATTACCCTTTGCATAACCTACTGCACCGTCAATACCAGGCTGTGTAATAGTATCACCATCTGATGCTGTAAACAAGTTTGCACTTAGTGTAAGTTCAACCTGCTCATAGTTTTCTGTAGCAATGTCACCAGCTTTCAAGTCAGTAGCAGGAATGTCATCAACTTGTTCTAGTCTTGATTGATAACCATCTGTGTTTGTGTTTGTAAACTGACGTGTAGCAGGAATCAAATCAGGGTTTAACTGACCGTTTGTGTTCAACTGAACAATAGCACCCGGAACAGCCGCAGTTGACACAGTTTTGTCAACAAAGCCACCTAGCCTGTTACTAATAAAGCTTCTTACTGCTAACTGTGTTGACAATCTACCATCGCTTGGTCCACCGATCTCATCGTCACCTAAGTTAACACTGGTTGAGATTTCTTCAATAGCAACGTCTGACAAGCTCAGTCTCAAAGCATCAAGTTCGTCCACCTGCACTTTGTTTCTAAAGGTAATGTTACCAGTTCTGTTAAACGCTGTAATAAAGTCACCAACTTTAAAGTCACCAAGTTCGTTTGTACCTGATGAATACACACGCCCTGGCAATTCTTCAAACTGTTCGTACTCTGCTCTTGTGTTACCGCCGTTCTGTGGTAGAGCGTTATAGTCTGTACCTGAACCTGCGTATTCCCAAGTGTGTGCAGATGAGTTAACAACAGATGGTCTGTGGAACCAACACTGCTTTTCTGGCAGTGCTGTTAAGTTTGTTAAAGATGAACTACCATCTGTAGCTGTAATACTAAATGTTGCTGTACCTAAACCTAATTTAGCAGCAGCTTCGTTAACACCAATGGTGGTATTAGGGCTACTAGCATGGTCAGAATCAATAACACTTGTTTCATCAAATTGAATACGTAGCAAGCTCTGACCGACAGCAACAGTTTCAACACTTACGACAAGTCTACGTTCTCTTGGTTCCCAACTGTGAACAATAGCACTATTATTATTTGCACCAGTTGTACCTGTAATTGCTCTACCAGGAATAAATTCAAAACTTTCTGAACCTGATTCTAATATCAATGTTTGATATGTTTGGTGCGAACTTAAAATTTCTTCTACAAAGAATTCAATAACATCTGATTTAAAAATATGTGTACCTGTGCTTGCCGCAATAATGTTAACATTAAAATCCAAACTGTCATCAAAAGTTAGTTTAAAGTTATCTTCATCAATAAGATTAACATAATATTGCTGCTCATCATCTAATCCTTGGATTGGTGCATTGCCATTTGGATCATAGATAACTTTTTCACCATTTGTAAATCCATGTCCAACAATTGTGAATGCGTCTGTAACTGCATTAACTGCTGTAGCACCATTGAATGTTGTTTGTGTAGGTGTTAGTTTATAATCGTTGGTGATATCACCTTCAGAACTAACTTCAGTTGGATCTGGCAAGTCTTGTGGATCGTTGATGATTGTGTTGACTATATCAAATCTACTGCCAGCAAAGTCTTGAACGTCAGCACTCAAACTAGAAATGTAAGTAAGTGCTTCTGTTTTTGCTTGACTAATAGCTGCAATTGTTTGTAGTTCTTGACCACTAATACTAATTCTTGTAGAGTCTTGCAAGTTTTGTGTATAATATGCTAGACCAGCACTACGTGAATATCTGTTACCTGTGTCCCAAGTATCTTTTGCAACGGCTTCAACAATTAACTGTGTATCTCTATTACACTTTGTTTGGTCATATGTAAATCCATACCAAATGTTAGCTTGAATTTGCTCGTTTACATATTGTGTAACATTTTGTGCAATGTTAATTCGACCTTCTAAATCGAGTAAATCAAATTGACTTTGAAGTGTTGTAGTTGTCCAAGAAATATCTGGATACAATTGAGTTGGAGGTGTAGCACCATTACCTTCGATATAATCTATAATGTCATCTAATCTATCGCCTGCAAAGTCGCTTGCATCACTACTACCAGCAGTGCCGCTTGTATCTTGTGTTTCAGGATTACCTGAGCTAACACTTACTGTGGTTTCTAATATTACTTCTTGGATTACTGTTTTTAGTCTTTCATAAGCAGCAACAGTTTCTTCTGCTTGTCCTGCTCCGTATTGTTGCACACCGTCTATAAAATATGCTAATGCAGCAGTGTATGTTTGTAAGTTACCACCATATGTTAAATCATACACAAGTGCATCAATAATTAAACCTGTATCACGTTCACATTTTGCTTCATTGTAAATAAATGTTGTGCTAAATGGATCAATTCCGCTTCCTACTTGGACATTAATCCAAGCAGTAATTTCAGCTATAATAAAATCTTTGTTTGCTAATAGTTGTTGAACAGCATTTGCATATCCTGCATCACTTGCGTTTCCTGTACCTCCTGTTGGAGTTGGGAATGTATATGCTGCTGCAACACTGTCTCCAGGTACAGTATTTGTGTCACCATTTGTTAAAATATCAATAATTTCATCCCAAAGTGCATTTGCTCTAGATATAGCTGTTGCATCAGTTAGGTAGTTTGCTGTAAGTGTTTTTGCTTGTGTAAATGCAGCAATGTGTTGATCTTTTTGATCTCCAAAGGTTGAAAAGCTACCACTGAAGTATCTTAGAGCTGAACTTACACTTCTATAGTTGCTGTTAAAGATAATGTCATATCTAATAGCATCTAACAATAATTGAGTATCTCGTCTACATTTATCTTCGCTGTATGAGAAACCTGCCCATATACTTGGAGTTGCTGCACTTATCTGTGCATTAATCCAAGTCACAACATCATCAGCGATTAGATCTTTGTTTAGTATCAATAAGTCATGAGCAGTTTTATATTCTGGCTCTCTAAAGCGTAGAACAAATTCTTCAACAGGTGCATCACGATTGATACCTACAATAGTAACAGTTTGTTTACCTTCACTAGCACCCGTAGCAGTTACAAAACTTCTGTCAAACGCAAATGCTTTTGGAGAGAAACCCGAACTTCGTAGAGCATACAAACCAAAGTTTGTAGCAGAGTTAGTAATTGAACAATATCCGCCTGACTGACAGTAAACACCGTTGAGCAGGAAGATTTCAAAACAAGACACGATCTGTGCATACGCATCGTTGGTTAGTCGCCACGCTGTACCACCAAATGATAGAATAGTAAAGGCGTTCGCAACCATTGATTTACCTTGTTCAGGTATAGCACCAACAACTGGATTCTCAGCCTCAATACCGTATGTCGGAACGTTGGGCGATTCAACTTTTGAACCATCAATCTTAGCACCGTTCATACCTAAGAACGAAATAATCGAAGCGTTCTGAACATATGGCGAAGTAACAATAGTTGGTCTAGTGTCTGGTAAGTTAGTGTAATCGTCTCTGTCTGTAATATTAGGATCAAACGGATCATCAAACGCCACAGCATAGTCAGCAGTAATAGTTGGAACAAAGTTGTCGTCTACGCCATCACGGAATGTAAATTCACCAAAGTAACAAGCGTTACGAACACGTAGCATATCCAAGTTAGCATTTGCAGGACGGATAATACAACCACGCAAACCGTCACCTTTGATAACTGTGTTGTCTGGAACAATAACTGGGTTGTCTTCTGTGTAGTCACCAACCGCAACTTTGATGTTAACACGTTTAAAGTTAATTGTACCATCACTGTTATAAACCAAACTTGAAGCAATCTGACAGGCTCTCTTAACAGTTTTAACCGGAGCACTTTGTCCATCGTTAGCGTCATCACCTTGTTCAGCACTAACGTAAACAACGTTACCACCAAACACGTCAGCATCAGTAAATTCTAAGTTACCAAAACCATCTGTTTTCAAAAGCTGACCCACTGTACCAACTGACGGAGGCAATGTCATTGTGTATCCTGAGTCTAGTGTATTTGGTGCCTTTAGTCCAACACCGTCATCACCTGAAGCTGTAAGTTCTTTGAAAGTTAAGGTATTAGCATTTTCAATATCAATGTCTGCTGTGTAGTTCCATCCAGCAGCAGTTACGTTTGCACTTGGCTGACCATTGATTCTAAAATTAATTTCAGCACTTGCGCTATCACTGAAATCATCAATATCAATTTCTGTATCATTAACAAAAATACGTTTTGTAATATCTTGAACTGTGTTATCATCACGTAGCAGAAATACTTTACCATCTGCTGTGTTAATTGCTAATTCACCTGATTCTAATTGAGAAACTATTGGTTGCTTACCCGCAACCGCACTACGTTTATGTTTAATTCTTGTTGCCATTAAGGCTGCCTCCTATTTAGGTACGGGTCAAGTCTATATAGACGCCCTAACTACACGATAGAAATCGCTGTAATGTTATTTATCATAGGAGTAAAAGTGGCAGCTTTATTAGAAGCTACCACCGTCGAGTGTATCAGTCCAAACTGGAGTTGTATCACTACCACTTGTTACTGTCAATACTTGGAAACTGTTGCTTGCATCACTTGTGCCTGCTGCGTCAGTTACTTTCACTGGATTAGAAGTATCACCATATAAGATACCATCTTCAGTAAATGTGCTTACACCTGTACCACCATACTGTACTTCTAAGTCATTGTTTGTAAGTATCAGTGTACCATCAACTGTCACGTCAATATCAAACGTTGTGCTACCGTTTACAGTGCCGCCTGTAAGTTTGTTTAAGTATCTGTTTTCAACATATGTTGCAACCGCTTTCTGTGTAGGTACAGTGTTAAAGTCTTGAGTACCAATACTAGATATCAAGTTTGCACTATCACTTACCTCTTTCAGTTCAACACCAACAGGAATACCGTCTCTAATAAACGGACCAACACTGGTTAAACCTGATAAGTCAATTTCGTTAGCGTTTAATGTAATTGCACCTGTTAGAGCGTTAACACCAAAGAAGTTACCAACTCTAAAGTTACCAATTTGGTCAACAGTACCACCGGCAAACACTTTACCTTGATTACGTTCAATGATTTCTTTTGTTGCATCTGCTGTACCTCCAAAGAACGGAAGTGCGTTGTATGTTACGCCTGCACCAACATATTCAAATGCGTGTCCTGATGTTGAAATTGTACTAACATTGTACAGTGCTGCTTTCTTATCTTGTGTAACACTTGTTAGTCCTGGGAACACAGTAATTTCAGCAGATCCACCAAATTCAGCATTCAATGCATCAATAGCATTAGTTACAACAGTTTCTTGTTGTCTCAACAATGCATTTCTTTCACTATGATATACAGCACTACCTAATTCGTGATTGTGTGGTACTTCGTGCCAACCTTCAGTGCTGTTTTCAAGAACTGCTAGTCCGATTCTATCTACAAGCAATTTAACATTATCACCTACAGTTGAACTTGCATCGTTGTTTGTCAAGAACGTTTGGTTGGTTAGGTTATTATAACTTTTGGTAACAGGATCATTTGCTGCAACCTTTTTCATAATTGTACCAAGATAGAAATATGTGTAAGCAGTGATATCACTTTGGTTTGCATAGTCGGTGTTTGTCAAATTGTTCAATATAGCACCACTATAGTATGCTTCACCTGCTCTACGTGATTGCTTATTACCACCATACATAACATCATACACTACTGCATCAATAATATATCCAGTGTCTCTCGCACACTTGTCTATGTTGTAATCAAATCCAAGTATTGTATTGTTGATATATGTAATAGTATCGTTTTGAATATTTGCTTTTTCTGATAATAATGCTGCACCTGCTGTTCTAATTGTAGAAGGCAACCAACTGTAATCATGTTCAACTTCGCTTGGAGTTCCTACAAGTGTTTGATTATCAACTGCACTTTTTACAATTTCAATCAAATCATTTGCTGTTGTACTTTCTACGCTAGTGCCATAGCTTCCGCTTAGTACTTGTGATTCACTGTTACCAACTTGTGGTGTTACAGCAATACCTTCGACACACTTCACTGCAATGTCTTGCAAGTGTGCATACGCTGCCACAGTTTGATCTTTTTGCTCATCTGGTAGATAATTGGCTGTTCCTAAGAAGTATGCTCTAGTTGCAATCAAGGTAGCAATGTTACCTGTGTATAACAAGTCATATACCACAGCATCAATGATTTGACCAGTGTCTTCTAAGCATTTTGCTTCGTTATAGTTAAACGCATTATAAGTTGTTTCTAGTAAGTTAATTGTACCATCGACGATTGTTTGTTTCTGTGATTGTAAATTATCAATTGCAGTTTGAGCACCTGCACTTGCCCAAGTTGTGTCTGGATAAGTTACAGTGCTTGGCAAGTTATCTGTGCCATTTTCGATAACATCTTGGATGATTTGCAACAATGTTTCTGCTCTTGTTACTTCTGTAGCACTTGCTGCACCAGCAGTTGTGTCTTGTGTTTCAACTGTTTGTTCTGGATCAGAGTACACAGTATCAAGTAAAACACTACCTAACAAGGTTTTCACCCAAGCAAGTGCATTAGCTGTCTCAGTTTGTTGTCCACTTACCTGACTTGCTGTACCAACATAGTAACTTTGTGCAGCAGAGTAGGTTGCAGCATTGCCACCATATAGTATATCGTATGTTAGTGCATCCACAATATACTTTGTATCTCTGTTACATTTTGTTGCGTTGAATTCAAATGTTCTTGTAAATCTAAAGTTAATGTAATCTATTACAAGATTTTGTAGTTCTTCTGTTTGAGTAGTTAACAAAGTAAAATCTTCTTGTAATTGTACACTTGTCCAGCTAAGATCTGTATCATTGTCTGCTGGTAGTACCGAAATACTTTCTGAGTTAATTACATCTTCAACATACTGAATCAAGTTATCTGCAATGCCTGCTACAACTGGACCAGCATCGCCGCCAGTAATATCTTGAGTTACTGTTGCTTGTTCTAATGTACCGTGTGGTATGTCTTGTACAACGTCAGATAGTAGATTTGCAAGTTCTTGGTATGCTGCAACAGTTGCAGCTTTTTGTCCTGCACCTAACTGACTTGTAGTACCTACATAGTAACTTTCTGCGGCTTGTTTTGTTGCCAAGTTACCTGTGTACATAATATCGTAACTAATAGCATCTACAATATACTTAACATCTCTTGCACACTTATCCGAATCAAAAACCAATGATGGGAAGTTATTTGTCACATATGCTGTGGTTTCAGCTGCTAAGAATTCTCTGTTGTTTTGTAGTTGAGTTACACCGATTGGATAGTTTGCATTAATACCACTATCTGGATATACTATTGCATCGGCTGCATCATCGGTGCTTACTGTGCCGTTCTCAATGATATCAATAATCTCGTTAAAACCTGCTTTTACTCTTGTTCTAAACAAACTAGACAGTCTAAAATATTCAGTATCAATATAATCTCTTAAATACTCGATCGCCTTAATAGTTTGTAAATTTTGATCGCTTAGAACATATCCACTGTTAGCTCTTTGATATGCAAGTCCTGCAGTTACACTATTATAGTTTGTACCAATAGCACCGTCATAAGCAACTGCTTCTACCATGATTCCTACATCTCTACGACATTTAGCTTCGTCGTAGTCAAATGATTGGAAGTTATTAGCAATAAAGATTACAATGTTTTCTGCTACAAGATCTTTGTTTGCTTTAATAGTATTGTAGCCTTGTTGTAATTCATCGCTTGCCCAAGTAATATTTGGCAGTTGTGTTGCTGGTACGCTATCAAGGTTGCCTTCACGTATTACAGTTTCAATAATATCTACTAAACCTTCGGCATCATCTGATTCTGTTGAACTTGCAGGAGTACCAGTTGTATCTTGGAATGCAGTGTTTCCTGTGCTTTTAACAATTGGCAATTCCATAACAATGTCGCCAATTATATCTTTTAGTCTTCCATATGCAGCGTGTGTTGCTGCTTCTTCACTTGGTGATCCTAATTGACTTACACCGTCAACAAAGTAACTATTTGCTACTGTTATAGTTGCACTGTTGCCACCGTATAAAATATCGTGACATACCGCATCAATAATGTATCCAACATCTCTTTCGCATTTCAATGTATCATAAACTAATGAAGGAAAGTTTACTGCAATCCAAGCATTAATTTCTGCAATAATGAAATTTTTGTTTGCAATTAATTGATCTTTTGCTTCTACTGCGTTTGTAGTAGGTAATGTTCCTGGTGTAGGAAATACTAGAGCATCTGCTGCTGTATCTGTGCTGATAACTCCATTTGTAAAAATATCAATTATTTCATCAATTGCAGCATTTGACAGAGGCTCAACTACATCTGTAAGCCCTAACGTTATCAATTGATCTTTTAATTCATTTAATGCTGCTAAAGTTTGTATATTTTGATTATCTTGTAAGTATGCATTACTTGCTCTTTGGTAAGCAAGTCCTGCTGTAACACTGTTGTAGTTTGTTCCTAAAGCAATGTCTAGTGCCACTGCATCCATAATTAATCCAGTATCGCGCTCACATTTAGATCTATTGTAAGTAAAGTCTTGATAGTTGTTTTGAATGTAAGATACTGCTTCTGCTGCTAAGAAATCTCTGTTTGCTATCAATTGATCTTTTGCTGCAATTTGTGCTGCTGTTGCACTAGTTGGGTTAGTGAATGTTAATGGATCAGCTGCTGTGTCTGTACTAACAACACCGTTCTGTAAAATATCAATTACTTCGTCAAAGTTTGCTTCAACTGCTGTTTGTGTTGCTGTATCACTTGCTGTAGCTGTGCTTGCTTCACCTTTTGCATAATTTAGTGCAGCAATAGTTTCAGTTAACTGATCCGAAATAACTTTTGCACTGTTTGCACGTTGGTATGCTAATCCATTTGTTACTGCATTATAGTTTGTTCCTAACAATGCATCATAACCTGCACCGTCAATGATAAGTCCTGTATCTCTTTCACATTTGGCTTGGTCATATGTAAAGTTGTTAGCATTGATATATGCAACAACGTCTGCTGCTAAAAAGGCTCTGTTGGCTACTAATTGGTCGTGGGCATTAATTAATGCATTACTTGCTGGCCCTGGTTCTGGATATAGGTTTCCTTCACTTGGTAATTGATCATATTCAATAATATTAAAAATATCATCAAACAAATTACCAACAGTTGTTTGGAATGCTGCATTTGTACTTGCTGCTTCAACTGCTTCTGTTTTTGCATATCTTAATGCAATCAAAGTTGCAGGCTTTTGTTCTGAATTCAAGTATGCAACATTTGCTCTACTGTAAGCCAAGCCTGCTGTTATGCTATGATGGTTTGTACCTAGTTGAGCATCTCTATAAACTGCATCAATCAAATATCCTACGTCACGTTTACATTTTTCAACATTGTATGTAAGTGTAGGATTGTTCAACAAGTTATATGCAATAGTATCAGTGATAATATTATCAATTTGTCCTTGGATGTCATTTGAAGCATCTACTTGCTCAGTTGGCTCATCATCAATAATTGGGTAAATTTTTGAAGAAAGATTTGTTAATGCCTGTTCATTAATAATTAATTCTACATTTTGAATTAAACCATCAATTCTGCTTGCTTCAACTTGAGTTGCATTGCCGCTTGAAAAATCTTGCGATTCAACGTTACCTGTTGATGCAGTAACAGTTAATCCTCTAATAACTCTTTGTATAACAAATCTTAATCTTGCAAATGTATCTTCTATGCTTGTTATCTCAGCAGTTGTAAAACTTGACCAGGTAACTTTGTTGAAGAAGAAAGTTGTTTCTTGAACAGTTGCAGAATTGCCGCCATACATAATATCATATGATAATGCATCAATAAAGTCACTTACATAACCTTCCCATTCTGCTTGATCATATGTAATTGTTGTGTTAATACTGTTAAGATATGCTACCCATTCTGCAAGCAAGTAAGTTTTATTTGCTTGTAAATGATCCTTTGCATCTATACCGTTTTGTGTTGACCCTGTGCTTGCAGGGAATATTGATACAATACCTGAGCTATCACCGTCATCAACAACATTTTTCAATGTATTGAATGTTTCTATTACAGCATTAGTTGCTACTGTACTATCTGCAACTTCTGTCAATGCTAAAAACTGTTGCTGCATATAATCAAAGCTAGACATAAACATTGCTTTGAAACGTGTTCTAAATGTAAACTCTTGTGCTTGTCTTACAATGTTATGAGTACTACCAGTAGGTATGTAATAAGACATTTCTGTAAACAGTTGTCTTAGCTCTGATTCATACACAGCTTGATTATAACTTAGTTCTGTGAATTGATCATTTATGTATGCAGTGATTTCTTCAATGATAAAATCTCTGTTTGCTAAAATATTATCTTTTGCTTCAATAACTTCATCATCAATGATTGATAAATCATTTAAACTTGCTGCAAAGTCACTGCCTAAATATTCAGTTACACTACTATCACCTGCATTAAGTGTTTCTGTTATAACTGCAAATCTTTGGTCTATTTCTTCTTTAAGTGCTAAGTTTGAAGTTAGAGCTTTTAATTCATCTCTTGCTGCTTCAATACCATAAACAGTAGGTGCTAACTGATCAATAATAACTTTAGCACTTGTGCTTCTTAAATAACTTGTTGCTGCTGCTGTACTTTGATAGTAAGTGCCAAAAACAATATCACTAGTTACAGCATCAATAATTCTTCTTACATCTCTCTTACAAGTTTCAACATTGTATGTAAAAGGATTTACTGTTACATCTGTGCCTGTAACGTAATAATATTGAGGATCATCTTCAAATTTAATAATACTACCTGTTGCAGGTTTTTCTCTTAAACTATCAAGTAATAATGTTCCGTTTGTTCTAAGATTTACATCTGCTGTTGCATCAACACTAGCGCCACCGCCAGTAAATCTTACTTGAGGAATTGTTGTATATCCATTTCCTGGATTGGTAATACTTACAGCAGAAACAGTTCCTGTTGTAAGGTCAACTTGTGCTGTACCTGTAGCAGTTACGCCGCCTGTGCCTAATGGAGGATCAAATGTAACTGTAGGTGTTCCTGTGTATCCTAATCCTGCAAAATCCATTGTAACACTGGCAACACTTGAAAAATAATCTTGTGCAGGAACAGCAGTTGTATAAGCAATTGGATAAAATCCATCTGCAACAACACCTTCTAAACCAAAGTCACTAACTGAGTTTGAAATTGATAGATAGCCACCTTTGGTAGTTAAGAATCCTGTTGAACAGAAAACCGAGAAGCAACTAACAATCTGTGTATAACCAAAGTTTGTAATGTGGAAGCCAATACCACCTTGCGAAATTTGTGTAAACGCATCTGCAACGAAACTGAAAACAAGTGATGCCGGATCGTATTCGTCACCATCAACAAGTATACCTCCGCCGCCGCCTGTTGGATTCACTTGTTTTTCTACAGGAAGTGTTGGATAATCTTCAACTTGTAAAGGTCTTGCACTTGGTTCAATTCCTGGAATTTGAACAGTTTCAAAAGGAATAAATTCTGTACCATCGTTCAACCAAGGTCCATTCATGTTAGTACAGTTTTGTACATAAGGTGATGTTGTTACAAGTGCGCCTGGACGTATTCTTGCACACCAACCTGGATAGCGTAGTCCTCTAAATGTCATTTGGAATAGGTAACAACCATTACCCATAAAGAACAAATCGTCTGTGTTATTTTTTGGAAATACTCTTGTGTTACGTAATTCACCTTGTCCAGAGACAGTCACAAAATCTCTTAGTGTAATAGGGTTATTTTCATAATAATCACCTGGTGCAACAATGATTGTAGAACCTTCAGGTGCTACTTCTGCTGCACGTTTAATACTAGCAAAGGCTCCATTTTTATCACTGCTTAAACCGTCATTGCTGTCATTGCCATCTTCAGTGACATAATACACATTTCGTGTTTTAGGTCCTGATTGATCGCCTGTAACAATTACGTTTGCATCTATGGAAAATGACTTTCCTTCATCGAGGTTCATCTCCATATTGCCGTCAGCTGTTAAGATAAAAGTATTATCTCCAACCTTTCTGCTATGTATTGACTGTCTCTTAATAAAACTCATTTATACTTCCAAAAAACTTAATGTAGCTGATAATACAGTAGGTGAAGCACCTACACATACAACTCTGTCACCTTCTTCTAAAATCAATCGTTCTGCTGAAAATGTAAATGTATCAGCACTATCAATTGGTAAGTCGTTTAAAATACGATTTGCATCTGATTTCGATTGACCATCTGGAATTACGTGAACATCTACACTTGTATCATTTGTGCCAGTTCCGTCGTTTACTCCGTTGTTACAAATAATCAAAGTAGTTAGTGCATACTTTTTTTCAGCAGGAACAGTGACTAGTGTTGTATCTGTTGTTAGTACATTTGCATTTACTATTGCCATCTCAATTCCTTAAAAAATTATACTATACAGCAGGGCTTTATTCCTGCTTACGAATTCGTCAGTTGTACCATCTTGGTTTTTGAAAAACAATCCAGTACCACCGTCTCCTAATGTTTTACTATAAATTGTTACACCTTCTGCAGGAGGATCAGCTGGATCTGATTCTAGCATAAAGTTCTGCCAGCCATCAATTTGAACTTGTCCTAAGCCGTTTCCTCTTAATCTAATGTTAGTGTCAATACTGTTTGATGTAATAACACCAACATCGGCTGGGTCTTGTAAAAATCTCAGTGTGCCAAACTCAACTCTAGTATCATAAAATGTAGAAAATAAACTTTCATCAACAGCAATTTCTACTCTACTAGTTCCGCCATCAATGTCTGCATCAAAAATTTCTACTCTACTAGGTGTTCCGCTAGGATTATCTACTGTTACTGTATCTTTTTCAATCTTATATTGAAAGAAGTTATCATGATAACTATCAACATATTCAACTACACCTTGAGCATTTATCAACGTATCTGCTTTGCCTGAATTTATAGGTCCAGCAAGAAAGTTAATGTCTGTGGTTGCTCCATTATACAACCAAACTTGTCTCTGATAATCAGTACTATCAAATACAGAAACAACACCAGTTCCGTGACCAATTAAGTACAAATCCTGATTGTCTTCTGTAATAATACTACTTGTGTGTATACCTGAATATTCTCCGCTGCCTGTCTTGAAAACAAAAGCACCTTCTGTAGAAGTTTGTCTAGCACCTGCACGAATAGTGTCTAATTCTTCATCGTAAAATATTCTTGCATCAAATCTATCACTGCCGCGATAAACAATTATACCTGCCTGTCTGTCATAGCCATCACCTAAGTCTGTGATTCCGCCATCACCACCTGCATCATTTTTATTCAATGTAAATGTTTTATCAGCAATTGCTACTTCTGTTGATTCAACAGTGGTTGTAGCACCTAAAACTTCTAGATCGCCGGTAACTTTAACCTTACCGCCAGAACCAGTTTTAAGTAAAATTTCGCCTGAATCATTTACTTCTATGGTATACTTGTCAGCGCCTATGCGATTGATGCGTTCCATTCAGCCGCTCCTTAGATGGCTGTTAATACTAATACGTTTGCTGATGAATCGTCGTCTACAGTCCATGTATATCTATTGTTATTAAAATCAATCATTGTACGGTTATGTACTTTTCTGATGTTAACTGCACTAGCACCTGAAACAAAGCCTTGAAGAATCATTTCATCAGCACCTAAAGCACCAATTGCTTTATCTACAAGTGTGCATACACCTGTGTTACCTGATGTTCCATCTGGATCATCGTGGCAATTAAATTTTGTTTCTGATCTTTGTGATAAAATCACACCGTTGCCAACTGCTGCGTTAGCGCCAATTTTACACATTACTGTAAGATTATTTCCTTCAGTACCAACTGAACCTTCAGTAGCACCAAAGTACCTTTTGTTAAGTGGACGTCCCATTGTTTTTCTCCTTATGTTGACGTTCTAGGTCTACGCGGTGGGTCCGCATAAGTCCTCATCTAGAGGTTCTCTCTATGACATAAGTATTTATCCTTTTAATTAAAATGGGTTATAATGTCGTAAAAAAAGGCCTGCAATTATGTTGCAGACCTTTCTCTATATTATTGATAGGCTGGACTACTGATTACCAACAACCGCACTATGCCCCATCAGGCTCAAAACAGCACGGAACCTCACAATAGAATGGTTAGTTCTACTTTTACTGCAATGCTTTGTCTCCAAAGTCTTACAGCGCCACCACAGCGTGTGAGTCAAGTTAATGCCTGGGTAAGCATCGTTTCCTTGCACTATCTAACTCGGACCGTCGTCTTTGTTATGTACTTAATATAGCATATACAAAATAAAAATCAACCTCTTTATTCAACTTTTTTTAAATTTTCTGCGTGTTTTCTTCCATTGTGATCTATAGCTTCGTATTGTACTCTATCACCTATTACAAGTTTATGTTCTTTCTTTTTAAATAAAACATCAGTTCTGTTTTGTCCCCATTCGTCAGGACGTATCAATCCGTGAATTCCTATAAATTTATAAACTTGTCCTGTTACTATCATTACATCATCTCCAATTGCAATAGTGTTTGATCTAACTTACCAAAGTTGTAAAGATGAATAGGATTGTCTCTTAAATCTTTTACAAATTTAACTGTGTTAAATCCTTTTGTGTTTACATAAGTCAAACCACGTATGTTTCCTACAGCGTAAGAAACACTATCAGTAAGTCCGCATAATTTTGCATATTTCCATAATCCATTCAGTGTGCAATTTGTTGCAACACCAAATCTTGTTTTCTTTTCCCAAGTATTTAATAATCTTGGATTAAAACACAATTGACTTATTCCTCCTGCAAAATGCATATATTTTGTAAAAGCCATATTAGCATATGTTTCGCTTTGCGGATATACTCCGCAATACATTTTAAATCCATAGTCTTCGATAGCATTTCGTACTTCATAAAAAGTTTGATATACTTTACCTTGGTATGTGCTACCACCTATAAGCAACACTTTATCTACACCTGCTTTGCGCATTGCAATACAGTTTTTATGTAGTTCACTTTCACTTTGTAAATTACGTGCTGCAATGTGTGCAACTGCTTTTGCACTACCTGATTGTTCGTTAAGTTCTATTGCTGCATCTTTTACACGTGATAAATCTGTTTTAGGTAAATGTGTAATGCTCACACTACTTGCTGTGTCAACTGCGTACTGACTTAATTTTTGTTTTGGGGTTTTTTCTACACTTATGTCCATAATGTAGTTATCATAAAAATAGGCCCCGTAGGGCCTATTTTGTAAATCTTAAAATTAAAACTTATGAGAAGCTTAGGTTACTTGCGTTAACTTCAACTGTCTCTAAGTAGTCTGCTGCGTTACCAAGTGATGACGCAGTGTTTGACAACTCAACATAACCATAACGTGTCATGAATGATACGGTTGGTTCAAATGTTGATGGATCAAGTACAACACCTGAAGACATTAGTGGGATGTATGGGCAGTAGAACGCTGCTGCGTCTGACTCTGAAGTACCCTTATAACCTACTAGCACGTCATCATCTGCTGCGTATGTGTTCACGTAAATTTTCATTGCGCCATTTAGTGTACCAACCATTTTTGTGTTAGTTGGTGCTTCAAATGTGCCTTCTGTTGTACGTGCAAACGCTGATGTTGTTGCTGACTGTAGTACAGTTAGGATTGCTGGAGAAACAACAGCCCAGTTACCTGCGCCTCTACGTGTTCTCTGTGCAATTCTGTTTGCTGCACGGTTTACCAACACTGCCAATGCTGCGTGTTCGTCACCTACGAATGTAGCTGTACCTGAAACTGCTGCTTGGTTGTATGTGTCTGTACCTGTGCCTGCTAGTGTTTTCAAAGATGCCAAGACTTCTTGGTCGATCTCTGCTGTAATTTCTTGAGCTAAAGCAGCCATAATTTCTGCTTCAACGTCAATACCGTGCTGTGACTGAGCGTCTTGAGCAGCTTCGAAGGTCCAACGTGCGCTTAGTTTGCGTGTTTTTGCTTCTACAGTCTGTTTCAAGATCTGAATGCTTAGTCTGTTGCCAGCTTCACCTTCAAGAGATGCTGTTGGCGCAGGTGCGTTTGTACCGTCACCTGAATATGCTTCAGCAATTTTGAATGGTGATAGTGCTTCTTCACCAGCTACTGCGCCTGAAGCGCCTGAGCCCACTGTGTCGCTGTAGCGTACACGTAGTGTGTGAATTTGACCAACTGGACCAGTCATTGGTTGTACACCAACTAGTTCGTTTGCAATAACTGTTGGCATAACACGTCTGATCACTGGAAGGATCACACGGTTAAGTG
>Ga0213864_10000257_pt1 | contig 23635 bp, 28 predicted proteins | sample PICome_5_FD_160078 | JGI IMG/M metagenome (GOLD analysis project Ga0213864, IMG submission 160078) | Coastal seawater microbial communities near Pivers Island, North Carolina, United States - PICO247 | ecosystem: Environmental > Aquatic > Marine > Coastal | place: USA: North Carolina... | reverse complement strand
GACGCTGATGTGGACGAATGAATTTGAAGGTGCAAAGGTAACGATTTGGAGAGCCGAAGCACATTAACTATGGCGGGTGGGGTTTTTGGAGAAGGATGACCACCCGCCACCTAATATGAGTGGAGTTTTATAATGTATGAAATTGAAGACAACATTAAATTGCCAAAAAAGAGAGGTTTTGAGACGCAGTGTGAAGCTGTAAAAACCTTTGCCAAACTTGAGGTCGGGCAATCTTTTGCCATAAAGCACGAACGCGAGACTGAGTTTAAGGGTAAAGTTTCGACTGTGCCATCTCATGAGGTAAGAAAAGCAAAAAATCGAGTGCGCGTTTATGCGGGTAGATATGGCAAAAAAGTGTCTATTCTTGAAATTGAAGGAAGCACACGCTTTTGGAGAACGGCATGAGCGTTTGGGATATACACAGAATTACAAGGCTGTCTTACAGTGCGGTCGATATGTTCCGCACTGACCCGGCAGCGTGGTTGTTGCGCTATCCGCTAGGTGTGCGGGGCAGCACAAATGCAAATATGGCACGCGGTAACGCAGTCGAACACGCGCTGGAATGGTATTTGACCGATGAGTTTGGCATTGCTACGCCAGATGAGGCGGTTAAGAAAGCCAAAGAAGAATTTAACAAAGAGACTGCGCTGGTCGTGGACAAAGAAGACCGCGAAAAGCAAATTGAAGTGCTGGACGGTTATGTGCGGCAAGCCATCGAAGCGTTTAGTGGCTTTGGCAAGCCCATAGCTACGCAGACAGCGTTGGAACTGGACATTGGCATTGGCGTGCCGATTGTAGGGTTTGACGATTTTGAGTTTGACGGGACACCGAAGCTGTCGATTGACCTGAAGACCACGATGCGCTGCCCGTCCGAAATGCCAGATAACCACAAGCGGCAGGGTGCATTGTATCAAGCAATGCGGCCAAAACACAAAATCATGTTTGCTTATGTAACGCCGAAAAAGCACGCGATTTACGAAATAAACGCGGTTGAGGCGAAGGAATTAGTCGAAGACTTTAAGATTGCAGCAAAGAGGATGAAGCAGTTGCTTGCGCTGTCTAATGACGCGAAAGAACTGGCGACCATCTTTGCGCCAAGCTATTCCAGTTTCTACTGGAATGACCCGGTGATGCGTGCCGAAGGCAAACGCATTTTCGGACTTTAATGGTGGAACAGAAGGAGTATTACTATGCCACTATCATTTCGTGACCCTAATGAGGTCAGTGAATATACGCCATATATTAGTTGGAAACCGACTGATGGCGAATGGAAAGACCGCGATGGTGTAGCGACTATCGCATCACCTATCGTGTTTGATTTTCCAAAGCTACAAACTGGCTGGAAGACGTTTGACGGTGGGCGACCAGAATGGCGACCTGACCCGTCAACAACTGCACCATCCACTAAGCCTGACGATGGCAAAGAGTGGGAACGCGGCTTTCTGGTCAATATGTTTAGCAAAAAGGCATTTGGCGATGCCAACCCACTGCGCGAATGGTGTGATACGTCACGCACCGCACAGAAGGCTATTGAGACAGTCTATAATCAGTGGGAGCAAATGGGCGACACTAGCAAAGCTGCTGTCGTGAAGTTTGACGGTGCTGTGCCAGTATCTATGGGCATGAAGACCTTTAAGATGCCGGGCTTTACCATTGAGAAGCTAATTGACCGTCCAGCCGAACTGGACAAAAATGAGGTTTCAGGCGACAACGCAAATCCCTCCTTAGACGCAACGCCTGATACTACTGAGGACGATGATGAATTTATCTAATCAGTAACAAGACGGGGCGGCGCGGTTTTTAACTCCCTCACTGCGCTGCCCCAATTTGGTGGCGGGGGAGTTGAGGGATTATAATGGATATTATAAGCAAAGCACTGGAAGTGGCAGAAGACTACCCTGTCTTTCCGTGCGATAGCAAGAAGCGGCCAGTTTGTCAGGGCGGGTTCAAAGCAGCTACACAAGACCCTGACGAAATAGAACGTCTGTTTGCCATATCAGGTGCAGCATTGATTGGCATACCTACGGGAGAAGCAAGCGGCGTGTCAGTGATTGACATTGATGTGCGTGATGGCAAGCAGGGCAAAGAATGGGTGGAGAAAAATGCAGAAATGCTTGGAGTTACAAGGGTCGCTGAAACGCAATCGGGCGGCTGGCATTATTATTATCGTCACGTTCCTGATATACGAAATCGCGCTGGTATTGACGGTTGCGTGGATGTCAGGGGAGATGGGGGCTATGTTATCCACCCTGAAAGCACTGGCTACAGGTGGCTAAATGACGAAGACTTTGGAGCGTTTCCAGAAAAGGTGGCAAGTCAAGCTGTTGGATTGGCTGCTAACGCTCTGGAGCGTCCTATGGGTGGTTCTGATATTGATGCTTGGGGCAATGTGGTTGATGGCCGCGAGAAGTTTATGGCTAGGGTGGTTCTGGCTGCTGTTGCCGATTATAAGCGCGACACAGGCACTTATCCGACACTTGAATGGATGGAAAAGAACGTATATCCGACATACGAAGCGAAAGTAAAAAGCAGAACTGGCGATTTAAACGCTGAAGGACGGGGAATAGATGAGTTTAGAAGGAAAGTCACCGCCACTCTTATCAGAGCGCGAGAAGGAAAGATTGCGGATATTGATGTTGCGCCAGCAAAGGCAGATGCGCCAGCAAGTGTATCCGGGCGTATTGCAGAAATTCCTGAACGAAAAATCAGGGTCAAAACGCTAGGCGAACTGCGTGCAACGCCACCGCCATCGTTTATGGTCGCGGATTATATCATAGAAAATAGCTTCGCGGTGCTGTTTGGCGCTCCAGCTTCATATAAAAGTTTTGTGGCGATTTCGTGGGCATTGTCAGTGGCACACGGCGTTGACTGGAACGGCAGACCAACCAGACAGGGTGCGGTGGTCTATTTGGCTATGGAAGGCCAGTCAGGCATCGCTGTGCGTGCAGAAGCGTGGCATCGTGACCATCAGCTAACAGATGAGAATGTGCCGTTCTACGCGGTCACTACGCCGATTGGTATGGCTATGGAGAACGCACCAGATGTCATGCAGCTAAAGCAAGCAATAGAAGAAACGCTGGGTGGTGTATCGCCTGACCTTATCGTGGTCGATACATTGGCGCGGTCATTTGCCGGGTCTGGTGCAGATGAGAACAGCGCAACCGATATGGGTATGTTTATCAGGTCATGCGACCTGCTGAAAGAGTGGTTTGATTGCTCTGTGCTGGCTGTTCACCATAGCGGCAAGGACGTTGAAAAGGGCTTGCGTGGGTCATCTGCGCTGCTGGGTGCGGTTGATACATCTATTGCCATAAAACGCACGACAGGGACAGAATATGTCGAAATTGTGGTGCAGAAGCAAAAAGACGTATCCGAAGCCGAACCGATATGGCTGGAAGCGCGTGAAGTGCGATTTGTGCAAGACCGTTTTGCGTCTGAGCAAAGCAGCCTTGTGCTAGACGTTATTGAGGGCAAGCCATCAAAACAGGCTAAGTTAAGCGAAGGGCAGCAGCAGTGCGTGGACGTATTAGCTGAACTGTTAAACGCAGGGACATTCGTAGAAACGGACGATGATGGGTCGCGTGGGGTCAAATCTGACGTTCTGCGCCGGGCTATTGCGGCAGATGGCAAAAGCTACTCCGACAGTGGGTGGTCAGACTTCACTTCACGCCTAGTTTCAAAACAAATACTAAGCAAAAACAATGGGTTGTTTAACATAGGCATGAAGGTATGAAGGTGGCATGAAGGTATGGGCATGTATATTCATACATGTTCATACCCCCCTATAAGGGGTATGACATGAAGAATGTGAAAACCAATGAATAGACCGATATACGAAACTGGCGAAGATAAGCTAAACGAACAGAAAGTGGCAGAACAGATTGTGGCTGCGCGACCTGTAATGTTGCAGAAGCTACCACCGCGTCATGCGATGGATTATGCTGCTGTGGGTGACAATGGCATCAAGTTTTTTCTTGAAATAAAGTGCCGCACATTTGAGAAGGCTAAATATCCGACAACGATGTGCGGTATGGACAAAGTGTTATATGCGCGGCAGGTGTATCAGCACTTTGGCGTGAAGTCGTTTTTGTTCGTGCAGTGGACGGACGAATTGGCATATATTTCGATGAATAAGGATTGCACCCTTGCTATTGGTGGCAGGGCAGACAGGAACGACCCGCAAGACACAGGCGTTTATGCTTTCTTCGCGGTGGATGAGTTTAAGGGGCTGTGATGACAGAGCGCAAAAGCAGATATGATGTAGATGCCATCGGCAAGCCAGATTATGCGCCGATGCAAGACTGGCAGCTTGACCAGATACACGGCGCGCTGAAGCCGCTTGATGAAGTAGCGTCTGACTGCGAACTGCGGTGGGGCAAGGAACGCTTGCAAGGTCTGGTCAGCCCTGACACTGCTGCTAAGTTTGAGGCAGCTAAAGCCAAGCTGGATGTCGCTATTGCTGACAAAGATGTGGCGTTAGTCATACGGCGCGCTAAGAACATGATGGCTGGCTGGAAAGCACTAGAGACTGAGGCTATAGAAGCTGGTCATAAGCCAGCACCGCCAGAACTATGGTATGCCACTGCGCCTGATGAAGACGGTAAACAACAGATGCAAATAGTTATCGCAAAAGATAACAGTGCAGCGACATTGGCGCAGACCGACCTGCCCGTGTATACTGTGACAGAGATAGCACGCATCGTGCGTGCTTGGCGTAGTCAGATGGACGTTCATGCTGCCAAGACTGCGTTCCCCGGTGCAGAGATAATCAGCATCAAGGGCGACGAACACTTTGACGATGAGATACCGTTTTGAATATCAATCTGACAACTAACGCAAGCAAAGTGCAGAAGGCGATACAGGGCTTCAGCAAGCAGATGCCATTTGCTATGGCTAACACGTTAAATGATGCTGCATTTGCTGTGCGTAAACAAATAGTCGAAGACACATATCCTGACGCATTTACTGTGCGTAACCCTGTGTTGCCTAAGACTATGTTCCGTGTAGAGAAGGCCAACAAGCGTAAGCTGCAATCTGCTGTATTCGACAGGCTGAAGAAAGACTATATGGTTACGCATACGACTGGCGGCATCAAGACACCGCGCGGGTCTAACATTGCTATACCTGCACGCGATATGAAGACACGCGCGCGTGGTGGTGTGACCAAAGCAAATCGGCCACGACAACTTCTTAATCGCAAGAATGTATTTAAGACAACGCTGCGGCGAAGTGGGCAGCAAGCAATCGTGCGCCGTGCTACCAAGAAACGCTATCCGTTGCAGATGCTATACTTACTTGAACCAAGCGGCAGGATTAAGAAGACGTTTGACTTTTATGAAGACGCGAACAGCACCGCCCGGCGTGCTATGGAAAAGAACTTTGCAAAACGCTTCAATCAAGCCAAACGAACAGCGAGGCGGCGTTGATAGGTTCTTGCTACAGCAACCAACTGCGGGTAACGCGCAACCGCAGATAAATTGTAGCGACAGAAAATGACTAATTGACCACCTGAAACGAAAGAAAATTACAAATGGCAATGATGCAGAAAGATTGGACAATTTCCGCTTTATCGGTTGAGTTTGGTATGGACAGACGCACACTGGCGAAACGCATGAATGACGTAACGCCAGTGCGGAAAGATAAGAAGACCAGCTACTACAAAATGGAAGATGCGGCGCGCGCCATCTTCGCCGGGGCGAGTATGCCTGACGTAATAAGCTGGGACGAAGCGCGTGCGCGTAAGGTGGCGGCAGAAGCGGAGATGGCAGAGATGGAACTTGCCAAAGAACGCGGTCTGCTGTTGCCTGTAGAAATGGTGGCAGAGATAAACGAAAACATCTTTGGCGTGTTCAGGGCGCGTATGACTGCGCTTCCTGCAAAGGCCGCGCCAGATGTGTTCAGCGCAGACAGCTTGACCGAAGCGAAGACGCTGCTGAAGCAACATATCAACGCTGCCTTAGATGAATTGGCGAATAGCGTGGTGGAGACATATGAAGCTGATACCAATACTGATACCAAACAAGCCAGCAGCTAGGGCGGTTGTTGAACGCACGCTTGATGCAATCAAACCGCCACCTGACTTGACAGTCAGCCAATGGGCTGACCAATATCGCGTGTTATCCAGCGAAGCATCGGCAGAGTATGGCGCGTGGTCAACAAGCCGCGCCGAATATCAGCGTGGCATAATGGACGCTATCAGTGACGAGCGCATTGAAGAAGTCGTGATTATGTCATGCGCGCAAGTTGGCAAGACTGAAATGATACTAAACCTGATTGGCTATCATGTAGCACAAGACCCGTCACCGATGCTTGTCGTGCAGCCGACACTGGAAATGGCGCAGACCTTCTCTAAAGACCGACTTGCGCCGATGGTTCGTGACTGTTCGTCACTTTCTGGCAAAATCAAAGACCCGCGTGCGCGAGACAGTGGCAACAGCATTTTGAAGAAACAGTTTCCGGGCGGTCATATTACAATGTGCGGTGCGAACAGCCCGTCAAGTCTGGCATCGCGTCCTATCCGTATTGTGCTGTGCGATGAGGTTGACCGCTTCCCGCCTAGTGCTGGCACAGAAGGCGACCCGATTGAACTGGCGAAACGCAGGGCTGCTACATTCTGGAACAGAAAGATTGTGATGGTCAGCACGCCGACTGTAAAAAACGCCAGCCGCATCGAAGCAGCGTTTGAAGAAACAGACAAACGCGAATATCATGTGCCGTGTAACGACTGCGGTGAAGAACAAGTGCTTCGGTGGAGCAACGTAAAGTGGGATAAGGATAAGCCAGAAACGGCATCTTATATCTGCGAACATTGCGGTTCGGTATGGGATGATGCGGCACGCTTTCGTGCAATACGCAGGGGAAGATGGGTCGCCACCAACCCATCAGTCGGCAAGGCGGGTTTCCGACTATCTGGCTTGTATAGCCCGTGGACACCTATGGAACATGCGGTGCGTGATTTTCTGGAAGCCAAGAAGCTGCCAGAGACTTTGCGCGTTTGGGTCAACACCTATCTTGGCGAGACTTTTGAAGAACAGGGCGAGAAGATTGAAGACTTTATGATTGCCGACAGACGCGAAGACTGGGGCGAGAAGATACCCGAAGGCGTTGTGATGATTACTGCTGGTATTGATGTGCAATCAGACCGTTTGGCTATTGAGCAGGTCGGAATTGGCCTTGACGAAGAAACGTGGTCACTGGATTACCGCGAAATACCCGGCGACCCGTCTGCGCCGCAGATATGGGCTGACTTAGATACGCTGCTGGCTACAGAGTATGAACGCGAAGATGGCATGAAGATGACCATTCAATGCGCCGCGATTGACACAGGCGGTCATCATACGCAGCAGGTCTATAAATACGCCAAGCCTCGCTATGGCCGGCGCATCTTTGCCATCAAGGGTGTAGGCGGCGAAGCCAAGCCACTGGTCGGCAGACCTAGCACGAACAACAACATGAAGTGCAAGCTATTCCCGATTGGCGTTGATACAGCCAAAGAGATTGTCTATTCGCGTCTGCGTATTCAAGAAGAAGGGGCTGGCTACTGCCATTTCCCCGCAGACCGCGATGATGAGTATTTTAAGATGCTAACAGCCGAACAAGTCGTGACACGCTTTCATAAAGGCTTCAAGAAACGCGAATGGCGCAAGATGCGACCACGAAACGAAGCACTTGATTGTAGGGTTTATGCAATCGCGGCTTCTGCTATACTCAACACGAATGTCAACGCTATGGCGGCACGTCAACGCGCGCGCAAAGAGCCAGAACAGGTGGCAGACGAAGTTAAACCGCAACAGCGACCACTGCGCCGACAGCCGAAGCGCGGGGGGTTTGCTAATTCGTGGAGATAATGTAAGATGGCAAAGAGAATTAAGCTTGCCGAACCGCGTGTTAAGTTGAGAATACGGCGCAAGGGGCGGCACAGCAAAGTGGTTAAACGGCGCGACAAGAAGCAGTCGTTCTTTACACAGGGGTCTTGCCGTGGCTAATTTATTCGATGTCGCTAATGCGCCAACTACAGAACCGAAAAAACTTGTTATTGGTGACTTCGTTCAGTGGAAACGCACAGACCTTGTTGACGATTATCCTGTTGCCACCCATTCTGCTGAATTAGTTGCGCGCATATCCACTGGCGGCAACGAAATTAAAATCACAGCAACCGAAGCCGATACATATTATCTGTTTACCGCGAACAGCGCAGCAACATCCGCCTATAGTGCTGGTCACTATCATTGGCAGCTTGAGATTGTCGAAACATCATCGACCAACCGCATTGTCGTTGATAGCGGAACTTTTGACATTATTGATGACTTGGATGTCAATAATGTTGACCCGCGCAGTCATGCAGAGAAGATGATTGCCAAGATTGAAAGCATCTTGCACGGCAAAGCCGACAGCGATGTGGCAAACTACAGCATCAATGGTCGCAGCTTGACTAAGATGACGTTTGCTGAATTGGTCGAAGCGCGTGACTACTATCGGCGCGAGTATAAGCAGGAACTTAACAAAGAACTGGCAGAGAACGGCGATGCGACCAGCCAGACCATTAAGGTGAGGTTTTAACAATGGCACTTTTTGACTTTTTGCGCCGCCAGCCGAAGAAACGTATGCAAAAGCGTGCCTATCACGGAGCGAACACAGGGCGGCTGTTCGCAGACTTCGTAACATCAAGCCGAAGCGCAGACAGTGAGATTAAACCATCACTGCGCGTTTTGCGTGACCGTTGCCGTGAGATTAGCCGCAACCATCCATATGCGCGCCGCTATCTGCAAATCCTGACCACCAATGTTGTTGGTTCAACTGGCGTAAAGCTGCAAGTGCGTAAACGCAACACCGATGGCAGCTTGGACACGCCGGGCAACCGCGTTGTCGAAACCGCTTGGGCAACGTGGGGTCGCAAAGGCACTTGCACAGTCGATGGTCGCTTGTCGTGGCTGCAAGCACAACGCCTGTTTATTGAAACGCTGGCGCGTGATGGTGAAGTTGTTGTTCGCAAAGTTAAGAACCAGCGCAATAACGCATTTGGCTTTTCGCTGCAATTCATTGAAAGCGATTATATTGACGAAGATTACAATACGCGCTTAGAGAACGGCAACGAAGTGCGTATGGGTGTTGAGATTGACCGCGCTGGCAAGCCGCAGTCATATTTCTTGTTTGAAGACCACCCGTATCACGAACAAGCGTTTGGTTCACGCACGAAGAAAAAGCACGTTCAAGTGCCAGCTTCGGAAATCATCCACGCTTATATTCAAGAACGCCCCGGCCAGACCCGTGGCGTGCCTATGATGTCAAATGTGCTGTCGCGTCTGAAGATGCTTGACGGTTACGAAGAAGCTGAACTGGTTGCTGCACGCATTGGCGCAAGCAAGATGGGCTTCTTTACCAGCCCGTCTGGCGATGAATTTATTGGCGATGACTATGATGGCGCAGCACCGATTATGGAAGCTGAACCCGGCACGTTCTCACAACTGCCCGAAGGCATGAACTTTACCAGCTTTGACCCGCAGCACCCAACCACAGCATTTGGTGACTTTGAGAAAGCAATCCTGCGCGGCATCGCATCTGGTCTTGGCGTTAGCTATGTGTCGCTGTCGAATAATCTTGAAGGCGTTAGCTACAGCAGCATCAGGCAAGGCACGATTGAAGACCGTGACCACTTTAAGATGTTGCAACAGTTTATGGTCGAAAGTTTTGTTGACATTGTTTACCGCGATTGGCTGGAACAAGCCATCACGTTTGGCGCGGTAACACTGCCGATGACCAAGTATGATATGTTTGCTGACCAAGTCACTTACCGTCCGCGTGGCTTTAGCTGGGTTGACCCGCAGAAAGAAATCACTGCTGCTGTCACTGCGGTCAATAACGGCATCATCTCACTGCAAGACGTTCATAGCCAATACGGGAAGGACACCGAAGAAGTGTTTGAGGCTGTCAGCCGCGAGAAAGAACTTGCCAGCCGCTACGATATTGAAACTGCCTTTGAACCGTTTGGCACTAAGCTGCCAGCCGCGCCAAGTGTAGATGGGGGCAGTGATGGCGAGTTATAAGCCGACAGAAGGCATGAAAGAAGAAGCGCAGCGCGGTCTCGATTGGCGGCGCGAACACGGACGCGGAGGCACTGAAGTTGGCATTGCGCGTGCGCGTGATATTGTTAACGGCAAGAACCTGTCTGAAGATACTGTCAAGCGGATGTATTCGTTCTTTAGTCGGCATGAAGTTGACAAACAGGGCGAAGGCTTTTCGCCCGGCGAAGATGGTTATCCCAGCAATGGTCGCATTGCTTGGGCATTGTGGGGTGGTGATGCTGGCTTCACTTGGTCGAAGGGCATCACGGAAATCTTGAAAAAAGAAGACGATGAGCGTAGCATTGACACTAACGCAACCGATGAGGAAGCTATGAGCGAAGAACTTGAAACACGTCATATCGTCAATGTTGAAGAAACAGACGAAACTGTGACCATCGTTTATGCCAAAGAGCATGAAGAAGAACAGGTCGAAGAAGTTGTAGAAGAAGAACGCTTTGACCGTTCAACTTTGACATTCCGCGCTGTTGAGGTAGAGGCAACAGACGAAGATGACCGCAGGGTTCGCATGTCGCTGTCAAGCGAAGAACCCGTTGAAAGAAATTTTGGTATGGAAGTTTTGGAACATACCGAAGAAGCCATTGACATGTCGCGCATCGCAAGTGGTAACGCACCCTTGCTGAAAGACCACGACATGACTAAGCAGATTGGCATTGTCGAAGAAGCCTATCTTGACCGGGCAGATAGAAAGCTGCGTGCGGTAGTGCGGTTCGGGAAGAACCCACTTGCAAGAGAAGTATATGAGGATGTCAAAGATGGTGTGGTTCGAAACGTGAGTATCGGATACGTCATCAAAAATATGGAACAGAGAAGCAATGACGGGACGGTTGTTGTTAATCAGTGGATTCCATACGAAGCCAGTATTGTGGCCGTGCCAGCAGACAATGTCGGTGCTGGAATTGGGCGCAGTGCTAATTTTGTCGAACCTACAGAAGTCAAAGAGGATATTAAAATGACTGAAGTAAACACTGATGAAATTCGCTTGGAAGCTGCTGAAGCTGCCAAACGCGAATTCACCAAAAACGCGCAAGAAATCACTGCTCTTGCCGTAAAACACAACAAGCGTGACCTTGCAGACGAAGCCATTGCCAAAGGCATGAGCATCAACGAATTCCGTGGTGTTCTGTTGGACGCACTGCCCGAAGGCAAGCCGCTTGAGCAAGCTGCTGGCGCAGTTGAATTGAATGAAAAAGAAACCCGCGACTATAGCTTTATGAAAGCTGTTCGTGGCTTGGTAAACGGTTCTGGCCTGAATGGTCTGGAGCGTGAAGTTTCTGACGAAATCGCCAAGCGTCAAGGCCGTGAAGCCCGTGGCTTCTACGCACCTGATAGCTTCTGGACTGGCAAACGTGACCTGACTGTAGGCACGGACAGTGCTGGTGGTTTCTTGAAGCCTACCGACCACTTGGGCGACCAATTCATTGACGCTCTGCGTAACCGTCTGGTTCTGAACCAGCTTGGCACACGCTTTATGTCTGGTCTGCGCGGTGACGTTGCTATTCCGAAACTGTCTGCTGGCGTATCTGCTGGCTTTGTTGCTGAAAATGGCGCGACTGCTGAAGTCAACGCAACTTTTGCACAAGTCACGATGTCTCCGAAGTCTCTGGGTGCTTTCACTGACGTTTCTCGTCTGCTGATGATTCAGTCTGACCCGTCTGTCGAACAAATCGTTCGTGACGACTTGCTGAACGCTATTGCTCAGAAAATCGAAGACGTTGCCATTGAAGGTGCTGGTTCTAACGAGCCGACAGGCATCTTGGAAACGACTGGCATTGGTTCAGTTGCTATCGGCACAAATGGCGGCAACGCCACTTGGGGTTCGGTTGTTGACCTTATCAAAGAAGTTGAGCAAGACAATGCTGCAATCGGTGAAGTAAACTTCCTGACGAACAGCAAAGTCAAATCACACTTGGCACAGACCGCCAAAGTGTCTTCGACTGATAGCGTCATGATTCTGAATGACCCGTGGACTTCGCTTTATGGCTACAATATGGCTGTAACGAACCAAGTGCCGTCTGACCTGACCAAAGGCACAGGCACTGGCCTGTCTGCTCTTATCGCTGGTGACTTTAGCCAGTTGATGGTTGGCTTGTTCAGCACGAGCGATGTGCTTGTTGACCCGTATACTGGCGGTTCTTCAGGTGCGGTTCGCATCCGTGTAATGCAAGAAGTAGACGTTGCTGTGCGCCACGCACAGTCGTTTGCTGCCATTACGGACATTACTGCCTAATGATGCGGGGGGTGGCTTCGGCCACCCTCCAAATCTTTTGAGGGTTTATTATGATTAAAATTGAAATTGCACGGAATGTAAGGGTCGCTGGGAAGCACTGCGAAGCTGGCGACATTATCGAAGTTAGCGAGAATGACGCGGTGCAACTTATCGCCAGCCGCCAAGCTATTCCGTATGAAGAAAAACAAAAAACCACTAATCGTTCTGTCGGTCTCGATACCAGCACCGCAGAACCTATTGTTAAACGCACACGCAAGAAAAAATAATGGCTGTTGAAACCGACACAGAACGCGCAATCTTTGTTTCCAGCAACGATTTTGGTGATGCCGCGACTTATAACGGCGGCACTGTGAACGGTATATTGGACACACAGCATTTGGAATTAGATGCTGGCGGGACTGTTGCTTTTGCGATTAATGAGCCGCGCTTTGTCTGCCGCACATCAGATGTCAGCAGCGCAGCAGAAGGCGATGCCATCGTCATAAACGCGACTAACTATGTCATCAAAGTCGTGCAAGACGATGGCACTGGCATGACAACGCTGGTGCTAGAGGAACAGTAGATGGCACATGTTCGCAAATCCATCCGCGATGATGTCGTTAGCACGCTGACTGGTCTTACCACGACTGGCACAAACGTCTATCAGACGCGCTTCTATCCGCTTGCAGAAGCGAAGCTGCCGGGTCTTTGCATTTACACGAACAGCGAAACCACAGAACACGCCACGATGACTAAGCCACGCACGCAATTCCGCACGCTGGAAGTTATGGTTGAAGCGTATGTAAAAGGCACAAGCAATGTGGACAATACGCTGGACACGATTGCTGTGGAAGTCGAAGAAGCCATCACTGCTGATGTAACGCTTGGCGGTCACGCCAAAGATGCTAAGATAACAGCGTTTGAAGCCAGCTATGCTGCTGATGGCGACCAGCCTGTAGGCGTTGGTCGATTTACACTAGAAGTGCTATATGCTACTTTAGAGAACGATATAGAAACGGCGGTTTGATATGACAAAACGTGTGACATTGTATAAAGGCGATGAAGTCAAAGAAGTTTGGCCTGAGAACGCCGACAAGTTTGTAGCTGATGGGTGGTCTGCCGAACAGTCAAAAGCTACTAAAAAAACCAAATCGGCAGCGCGTGAAACTGAAGTGAAAGAGGCTTAAAGATGGCAACGCATACTGGCTCTGAAGGCACTGTTAAGGTCGGCAGCAATGCTGTCGGTGAAATTACTGCCTTTACTGTAACCGAAACTGGACAAGTAATCGAAGACAGCTCTATGGGTGACACTGCACGCACCTACAAAGCTGGTCTGAAAGATGCAACTGGTTCAATCACTGTTCGTTTTGACGGTGATGAAGTCTATGGCTCAACTGGTCAAGGCGAATTGGACGTAGGAAGCAGCGTAACGCTGAACCTGTATCCTGAAGGTGCTGACGCTGGTGACACCTATTACACTGGCACTGCAATCGTCACGAGCAAAGAAGTTGCTTCTTCGTTTGACGATATTGTTAGCATGAGTTTTGAGGTTCAATTCTCTGGCGGTCTAACGCAGTCGCAAGTCTAATATAACAGACAGGGGGTGGCACTATGTCTGCATTTGGTGAGCGCATCAGCGCAAACACAAATAAAACCACGAAGCGGGTTGAAGTTGAAGAATGGGGTGACGATAACGAACCTATGGTTCTGTTCGCCACCCCACTAAACTGTGGCGAGTTTAACAAGCTACAGCGCAAGCATCCCGATTTTCTGAACAATATGACCATTGAAGGTCTGGTTGACCTTATACTTCTGAAGGCAATGGACGAAAATGGCGACAAGGCATTTGACGTTGGCGATAAGCCGATATTGATGCGCCAGCCTGTAAACGTTGTCAGTAACGTTGCCGGGCAGCTTATGGGTGATATGCAAGGGGTCGAAGAAGTAAAAAAGGACTAAGCGATGATGCAACGCGATTTAGCGTCATCGCTTTGGCTGACCGACTAGGCAAGACCATTGGCGAAATTGAGCAAATGCCCTATACTGAACTGATTGAATGGGCTGCATATTTGGAACTTATAGCTGATGGCCGACCAGAACCTACGAATTAACCTAACAGCTTTTGATAAGACGCAGCGTGCTTTTGCGTCTGTTCGTAATGGTCTTTCCAAAGTTAAATCATCTGTTTTTAACGTCCGCAACGCTGTTGTCGGTCTTGGTGCTACGCTTGCACTGAAGCAATTTGCTGGTCAGATTGACGAACTGGCGAAAAGCAGTGCGCGTCTTGGGCTGACTGTTAATGAATTGCAATCGCTGGAGTTTGCCGCAGGGCAAACAGGCGTATCATCACAAGAACTTGCCAAAGGTCTGGAACGGTTTAGCCGCAGCATTGGCGAGACTGCCAATGGCATCGGTATTGCCAAGCGTTCTTTTGAAGACTTAGGCATCAGCGTCACCAACTCCGAAGGTCAAATCAAGCCGACACGCGAATTGCTTGGCGAAGTATCTGACCGCTTGAAAGATGTGCAAGACCCGGCAGAGCGTGTGCGTATTGCGTTTGACCTGTTTGGTCGCTCTGGCACGAAGCTGATTAACACGCTGAAGGGTGGCAATGAAGAACTGACCGCGCTGCAAGAACGGTTTAACGAAGTCACGATACAGCTTACAGGCGAACAAGCTAAAGCTGTCGAAGCAGCTAATGATGGCTTTGACCGTCTTGGCAAAACATTTTCTTCGTTTGGTCAGCAAATCACTGCCACAGTGTTGCCAGCTATCCAGCGCGTAGCTGAAGCGTTTACGGTTCTTGGCTCACTTGCTATTGCCAACATTATTGATGGCGTAGGCGTTCTGCGTAACAAGTTTATTGACCTTGCACAGACCTTTGGATTTCTTGACGAAGCGCAAAAGTCTGTAATTGGTGAAGGCACATCACAACGTCTGCGCGAGATAGCGGAAAGCTATGCGCTGGCCGCTGATAGCGTTCAGCCGCTTGCTGATAACGTCAAGAAGGTTGGCGAAGAAGCAGTTGACGCTGAGAAAAAGCTAAACACGCTTGCCAGCACCGCCAAGACAGATGGCGAGAAGTCGGCAGACGCAATATCTGAAAGTTTTGGCGAGACTTTTCGCAATATATCGCAAGGCACAAAAGGCGCAGCCGAAGCGTTTAACGATATGGCAAAGAAAATTATTGCCCGTCTTTTCGACATATTGGTTGTCGAGCAAATGGTTCAGTCAATCGCTGGTGGTCTAAAGGGAATGAAAATATTTGGTGGTTCAGGCGCGACACCGGGCAAAGCTACTGGGGGTTCTGTGCAAGCTGGTCAGCCATATATTGTTGGTGAGCGCGGCAAGGAATTGTTTGTCCCGCGTCAATCAGGCAATATCGTGCCGAATGGCAAATTGGGTGGCGGTGATGGCGTTACTGTTGTCAACAATCTCACCATCAACTCCGACAACGCATCGGCTGTTCGCGCAGAAGTATTAAGTATGCTGCCAATGATTAAAGAGGCCAGCAAGTCAGCAGTGCTGGAAGCATCGCGCCGTGGCGGTTCATATGCTAATTCGTTTGGAAACTAATTATGGCTATTACTTATCCACTTGCACTACCGACAACGACAGGCATCGCAAATATAACGCTGACTGCGCGTAACACAGTTGGCGTTACAACATCGCCATTCACACTTAAACAGCAAGTGCAGCAACACGCCGGGCAACGCTGGGAAGCGTTAGTGACACTGCCACCGTTAGACCGCGACGAAGCTGAAGAATGGATTTCGTTCTTGATGAAGTTGAGTGGTTCGTTCGGCACGTTCTTGCTTGGCGACCCTAACGCGGCAACGCCGCGTGGCGGAATTAAAGATTATCCTAGCGACGCGATGGAAGTAAACGGCGCAAGTCAGTCTGGCAATTCTCTTAACATTGACCAAGCCACGGCATCCATAACAGGCTATCTAAAGGCTGGCGATTATATACAAATCGGGTCGGCTTCTACATCGCAATTTCATAAGGTATTGAATGACGCAGACAGCGATAGTAGCGGTGAACTGACTGTTGATATTTGGCCTAACCTGAGACAATCTCCTGTTGATGGCTCAAGGGTTTATGCCGCTAACGCTGTGGGTGTTTTTCGCTTGGCTAATAATCAGACTGATTTCAGCATTGACCAAGCCAGCATCTATGGTCTGTCATTCCGTGCTGTGGAGGCACTATGACGCGCAGTGTCACATCTAATTTCCAAGCACAGGTTGAGGGCGACAGCTTAACGCCATTCTATGCCATTGAGTTGGAGTTTAATGACGATGAGGCAACCGTGCTGCGTTATTGGACAGGCTATGGGGACATCACATTTGACAGCAATACCTTTTCGGGTGTTGCCGATTTTCTAAATATAGATATTGCGACAGAGACAACAGACCTACAGGCCAATGGCGCAAGCATTACACTTAGCGCATTAAACAGCGCAACCGTGTCTCTGGCATTAGGTGAGGCGTTTCAGGGCGAACCGATGAAGATATGGCTGGGCGTATTAGATACATCTGGCGCGGTGATTGCCGACCCGTATATGGTGTTTGAGGGCAAGATGGACACGATGTCGATTGCCAAAGCTGGCGACAAATCATCTTTGACTATTACAGGCGAAAGCAGTTTGATTGACTTAAACCGCAGCCGTGTGCGCCGCTACACGCCAGAAGACCAAAAGATTGACCACCCTCTTGATTTGGGGCTGGATTATGTTCCGTCCATTCAAGACTTAAACATTACTTGGGGGAGGCCAGTCTAATGGGTTGGGGATTTATTGAAGATGCTTTAGAAGACCTTGAGGACATCGGCAAAGCCATTCTTGACAACCCTCTTGAGGCGGCTATTGCAGCCGCAGTGGGGTTTTATACGGGTGGCGCAGGCACAGCTATCTTTGCCGCTACATCTGTTGGTTATGGCAATGTGCAGATGGAACGAGCCGCAGCCGAAGCAGCAGCAGCCCTAGCCAAGTTTCAGCAAGAAGCGCAAGGCCGTGACATTATGGTCAGGGAGGCGGTGGGCAATCGCAAGCTGATTTACGGAGAAGTAAAAACGGCTGGCAATATCGTGTTTATGGATGTCACCGATGACAATAAATACTTGCATATTGTTATGGCTGTGGCATCGCACGAAGTTGAAGACTTAGGCACGTTTGTCAGCCCGGGAAGCATTAAAAAAGTTTTTCTAAATGATGAGCCAGTATTTATCAGCACAACTGAAAACGATGCTTCCGGTGTTGCCAGATATGTTGCATCAAGTGGCACATACTATGACACCAAAGATGGCAAGGGGTCTGTCGTGCGGTTTAAGTTTTACGACGGAACGCAGACAGCCGCAGACGCAGACCTTGTGGCTGAAAGCAGTAAGTGGACATCGAACCACGTTCTAAACGGGATTGCCTATGTTTATGCGCGGTTTGAATATCACGCTGACAGTTTCCCGACAGGCATCCCCAATATAAGTATGATTGTGCGCGGCAAAAAACTTTACGACCCTGACACTGACACCACGGCATACTCAACAAACCCTGCGTTGGCTGTGCGTGATTTCCTGTCAAGCGAGTTTGGCTTTAACAGCACGGCGAGTGACTTTGATGCTGCCAGCTTTACTGCCGCAAAGAATGTTTGTAACGAAACAGTTACAGCGCTGTTAGGCACAGAAACGCGATATACAATAAATGGCGTTGTAGATACGGGCGCAAGAAAAAGCGAAGTCATCACCAATATGCTTACCACTATGATGGGCGACCTCATCCGCACCAACGGCAAGTGGTATATAAATGCTGGTGAGCATCGCGCCGCGTCGATTACCCTAGATGAAGATGACTGCCGTGGCGCAATCGAAGTGCTGACCAAGACATCGCGGCGTGACCGGTTTAATTCTGTCAGGGGAACATTTCTTGCACCTGACAACAATTACAAGTTGTCAGATTACCCGGAAGTCACATCAAGCGCATACGCCACAGAAGATGGCGAAACAATACCAACGCAGCTTGACCTATCTTTTACCAATACAGCCAGCGAAGCGCAGCGATTAGCGAAGATACATTTGCTGGCATCGCGCCAAGAAATTGTCGTGCGTTATCCCGCCAAGCTGACAGCGTTTAGGCTGCAAGCTGGCGACACGGTTGCCATTACAGATAGTGACTTTGGCTGGAGTAGCAAGCTGTTCCGGGTGCAGTCTTGGACAATCGTTTATGACAATTCTAATGGTGGTTCACCCGCGCTTGGCATTGATTTGATTTTGCGCGAAACCGCGTCGAACATTTACGATTGGAACGCAGCTATTGACGAAACCGCGTTTGATGCCGCGCCAAATACAAACCTACCAAGCCCATTTCAAGTTGGCGACGTTGGCCTGACTGTTACAGATGAGTTACGCATCATCAATAACACAGCGACCACGGTGCTGGTCTGCACTGTATCTGGCGGAGGTGAGTTTTCTGACACATTCCAAGTGGAGGCAAAGAAAAGCACTGACACCGAATACACCATTGTTGGCAGGGGCAAAGGCAACAACTTTGAGCGCGTAAATGTCGAAGATGGCGTGACATATAATGTTCGCGCTTTTGCCATCAACGCGCTTGGTGTGCGGTCTGCCAACTTTACGGTGGTCAGCCATCAGGTTATCGGCAAGACCGCAAGGCCAGCAGATGTCACTGGCTTCCACATCAACATTGTCGGTGCAGAAGCACATTTGGATTGGCAACCAGTGGCAGACTTAGATTTGAGCCATTATCAAATCAGGCACACCAAAGACCAATCATCTGCCAACTTCCAAGATGCTGTTGACCTTGTGCCGCGTGTTGCAGCGCCGACAACCAGCGTCACTGTCCCGGCGCGAACAGGCACATATTTTATTCGTGCTGTTGATACGTCAGGCAACCGCAGCGCAAATGCGACCAGCGTAGTCAACGCAATCAGCGAGTTGCAGCAACTAAATGTTGTGCAAACGTCAACACAAAACCCAGCGTTCTCTGGCACAAAAACAAACACATCCGTCGACACCGTGACTTATGCAAACAATGTTTTGCGTCTTGGTTCGGAATTGCAGTTTGATAGCCGCACAGGCAACTTTGATGACGCAACAGGTAATTTTGACGAATTTATTGCAACTGAAGTGACAAGCGGCACATATGAGTTTGATAATTATGTTGACCTGACACAGAAATACACAAGCCGCCTGACTGCCGACCTGAAAGTTTTGCGGTTGGATTTTGTAAACTTCTTTGATGATGCTGTCGGCAACTTTGATGACCGCGCCGGCGATTTCGATGGCGACCCGTCAGCCTTTGACGACATCAATGTGCAACTGTTTGTCTCGACCACTGACGATGACCCGTCTGGCTCTCCAAGCTGGTCGGATTATAAAGAATTTGTGGTGGGCGACTACACCGCCCGTGCTTATCGCTTTAAGGCAGAACTGTCATCAAATGATGTAACATCCAGCCCAGCGATTGAAGAACTGTCGGTGACGATTGATATGCCCGACAGTGTTCGCGCCGAAGAAGATGTGGCTAGTGGCACAAGCGCAAAGGTGGTAACATTCTCACCAGCGTTCCAATCATTGCAAGGGGTGGCAATCGCGGCGCAAGATATGGCAACTGGCGATTATTATGCTATAAGTAGTAAGAGCCGCACAGGGTTCACGATTAACTTTTATAATTCAGTGGGAAGTGGCGTGAACAGGACATTTGACTATGTGGCAAAAGGTTATGGAGAAGTGAGAACATGAGCCAACACGATTTCGAAATTGCCAATCAGGGCTTTCCAAGTTTTCGGTCTGACCTTAATTCGGCACTGCAAGCACTTGCATCCTTGTCTGCCGGGACATCAGCGCCAAGCACGACATTCGCTTACCAACTCTGGTATGACAGCACAAATAATATCTTAAAAATACGCAACGCCGATGACGATGCGTGGATAAACTTGGTGGCGTTTGACCAGACCAACGACCACGCGGCAACATTCTATTTTGACAACTGGACAATCACAGAAGATGCGTCAGGCAATCTGATGTTTGCCACGGGCGGCACTGACAGAATGAAGCTAGATGCGTCTGGTAATCTTTCTGTCGAAGGTGATGTGACTGCGTTTGCAAGCCTGTAGGAGTAACCAATGGCACTTCCCGGTTCAGGTCAAATATCGTTAAGCGATTTCAACACTGAGTTAGGCAACGCTGCTGGAACGCAGATAAGCCTAAACAGCAGTGATGTTCGCGCCTTGCTTGGCACGGCTGATGGCGCGACTGCATCTTTTTCTGATTATTACGGCGCGTCGAGCGTAGTTGCCATTGCCCTAACGATTAGCAGTAACACCAACAACTATAATATCTTCAGCAACAAGGGCGGCACGTATGTTGCTGGCAAGTCAAGCGTCACGCTTACTATAAACAGTGGTGTGACTGTTGGTTCAACCAGCACAGGCACATACGCGCTTGACACTGGCACGGGCTGGGCAAGCGGCGACACTATTACTATTGTCAATAACGGCACGGTGGCTGGTAAGGGTGGCGGTGGTGGAGATGGTGCTTCTGCTCGAACCAATAGCTCTAATAACTTTACTTTGGAAGCAGCCGCAACCGGTGGTTCTTCTGGGGGCAATGCTTTTCGTTCACAATTTGCCACAACAATAACAAATAACGGCACGTTTGCTGGCGGCGGCGGTGGCGGTGGTGGTAATAATGCCAGCAAAATTTACGACAGCAAGTTAAACAATTCTAATGTCAGTGGCGGCGGCGGCGGTGGCGGCGGTGCTGGGACAAATGGTGGCGCAGGAGGCACTGGCGGCAGAGCCAAGAATTATGTTCAAGCTGGCTCATTTACTTCCACCAATTTTGGTGCAGCAAATGGGTCAACTGGGGGTGCAACAACAGGCGGCGCTGGAGGATTTGATGTTATTAGCCCCAATGGGAATTCATTAACCACGGCTGGCGGTGCGGGTGGCGGGTTAGGCTCTGCTGGCGCAGGGGGAGTGGGAACTCAGGTTCTCCGCACGTCCTTTGGGTCTGTTGGCACTGGCGGCGCGGCGGGCAACTACGCTGTCGGCAATTCAAACATTACTTGGTCAACAACAGGAACGCGGCTTGGCGGCGTATCATAGGTGAAGACATGAAATACAAAATTTACATTTCTGGTTATTTAGAGGAAAGCAATCAACTGCTTGTCAGCTTTTCGTCTGACGAAACAAAGCGTGAGGCTAAAGATTATCCATCGCTTGCGTTTGACGTTGTTCCTTATGGGGATATTAGCGCAGACGATATTTTGCTGCAAATTGCTAAAACTGCGCCGACCCTTTGCCACGACACTAAAGTTGCCGAAGATTATGAGGGCGATGATAGCCGTGCAGCAGAATTGCGGTCTTTTGTCGGCAGAGAATTTGAGTTTGATGGTGATGATTTTTACGAAAGCCAAGCATCACAAGAAAGAGAACAGCAAACAGCCTTAGACGCTGAACAAGCGGAAGAACTTTAATGCCCATCGCCCAAGAGACCAATATTGTTGAAAATCGCGCTAATATTGACAACAAGATTGGCGTGACTGTTCACGAATGGTCAGCCGACCATTATTTTCAACGCACCACAGCGCAAGACGTTTATCATGTTGAAGCTAGGGTTGTTCACGATACTTATAGTGGGATAATGAAGGGCGGCACAAGCCTGTTCCCGTTTGATGGCGAAATCAGCATCACTTGGGATATTGAAGCCTCAGACATAGCTGACGTTAAATCAGACTTAGACAACTGGAAATCTTTAGTCAGCCGCAGCGACATAACGATTGCGGAAGATTGGGCAGAGAACACAATCACCGCAACTGTAAATGCTGACTACAATCACACAGATTGGGTCTCTCATCCGTTTGCATATGTTCCTCTCTCCAGCAATGCCCGGATAAATTCAGGAAGCAGTGGGGCGAAGATTGCTTGCGTGATGCGTTTGGTGGATGTTGATGACTGGACTGTTGAATACAAGACAATCAATTCACAGGAAACAATCGCCAAGTCTGGCACAGATTGTTATCTGTTTTTCTCCACTGATTATAATATTGGTGGCACTGATTATGATGCTTATAGCGTCAAAAAACTTAGCAGTGCATCGGTTGACGTAACACCGACAGGTCGCTGCACAGTGATAAAGGTTTACAAGTAATGAACTGGCTATTGAGGTGGCTTGAACGCACTGGCAGGTGCAAGGCGTTAATGGACGCTTTTGGCAATGTTTTTTTTGTGCGGTATTATTTATTTGGCGTTGAGCCTGATGAAGCGGATGTGGACGCTGGCCGTGCAAAGGCTCGGTGGCTGCCAAATGTGTGGCTGCACCACATACCAGAAAGTGACCATAGCCCTGATGGTGGCAACTACCATACGCACCCGTGGTCGAACCTGACTATCTTGCTGTCTGGCGGGTATATGGAGCATACTGAAAACGGTGCAATTTGGCGCAAGGCTGGAAGTATCGTGAGGCGCGATGTGACAGAGCCGCACTATATAGGCAGAACCGCTCCAAAGACTTACAGCCTGTTTTTTCATTGGTTTAGGCAAAGTGGCTGGGGCTTCCGACCCAAAGTCTGCGAGAACCTCTGCGGTGAGTGTCAGCCAAAAGGGCGTTGCGACATCGAGAGCGTCCATCTTAAACACAACGAATATATGAAAGCGTTTGGCGAAAAAAACGCTCCGCGCTGGATTGTTTATGATGATTATGGCAAGATGAGGATAAAGCGGAGGCAACGTGCGGCTGCTCGCGCTGGGGTTAAAAGCCTCAACAAGCAGGAATTGGAACAATATGTGCAGACAAAGGGAAGGGCTGCACTACTAGGAGAATAGGAACTTGCCAAAAGCGGTGACCCTTTTTGTCATATTAACGACCTTGATGGGATGTGCTGATTTGGTTAAACGAAAACAAGCATTGGAGCAAGAGGCAGTCAGCACGGCAATTACACTTTGCAAGAAGTTTGGACACCAGCAAGACACGCCAGCCTTTACCCGATGCGCCGAACAACGATTTGACGAATATATGGTCAATCACAGATAAAGGAAAACATTATGGAGATTATTATGGAAATCTTTGAAAACCTGCCTTACATCATCAGCTTTGCGGCTGCTGTCAGTGCAGTAACCAAAACGCCGAAAGATGACGAACTTGTCAGCAAGGCACAGAAGGCATATGGCACGATTTATAAAGTTGTGGATGTGCTGGCGTTGAACATTGGCCGGGCGAAGAACAAATAAGATGTCGGACAAAGCGGCCATAGACGTTGCAATCGGCAGCGTTGCGATAACTGCGCCGCTTTGGGCAGTGAACCTGACCGTCTGGGTGAACCTAATTGTGGCAC
>Ga0213864_10000256_pt1 | contig 23649 bp, 29 predicted proteins | sample PICome_5_FD_160078 | JGI IMG/M metagenome (GOLD analysis project Ga0213864, IMG submission 160078) | Coastal seawater microbial communities near Pivers Island, North Carolina, United States - PICO247 | ecosystem: Environmental > Aquatic > Marine > Coastal | place: USA: North Carolina... | reverse complement strand
CTCGCCAAAGTCCTGCCATTCTTGTTCCCATGATGGCTGCCCGTCATCACCATCATCAAAATCGTATGCGTCACATTCGCCGCAACGGTGACCCAAGAACGCGCAATCGTCACAATCAGGCGTGACAATTTCCATGCGGCGTTCTTCGATTTCTTCCGCCGTTGGTTTTTCGTTGGTGAATAGAGTAGACAGCAGTACGCCGTCCAGCTCAAAAAAAGTTTTGTAACCAAAACGCTGTTGCTGTGTGGTAATTTCCATCATGCTAAAATCTCCTATCAGAATCTATATAATATATGGGGATTCCGACCCCTTTTTTCAAGGGGTCAGAGTCATTTTTTTATGCCGAGACTGCGAATTTTTCCCAAATCTGCGATTCAAAATCGCGTGGTGATTTGACGATATGCAGCTTTTTCTTGCGGCGTAAAATACGCATCAAAATCTGCGCTTCAATCCGCGTGTCGTCTGCGGCTGTGTGTGCCTCAATAAAATCAGGCTGTTGCATCTCAAAGCGGTAAACATTCTGCGCGGTGGTAGACAGAAAGCGACCGCTGGCAGTCTTGGGGGCGTCATATGCCTTTGGTGCAGAGTTCGCCCAATTCCCCCAAATATCCAGCAGATCAACCGAGTGCATCAAAAATTTGTCGCCAACCATGCGCTGGGAAGTCGAGCCGAGAACGCGACAATCGAAACCAGCATTGTAAGCGCAAAGGATAATGCGAAACCCTTGACGCTCAAGCCACGAAAGATGGGCGTTGAACAAGCGGCGACCAGCCGCAAAGTTGGTGACGCGGTGGATGCCGTGACGCTGACGCTTGGCATAGCCCGCAATCTTGTTGACATAGTAAGGCTTTTCTTTGACAATAACATCAAGAAAGTTGAGATCGCCAGAGCCAAGAACATTGCCGCGCTTGTCAACAGTAGTCCAGCCAAAGTCAAAAACCAGACCAGACCAAGCTGAAGTCTCGGTATCCATAACGACATAAGCATTTTTTGCAATCATTGTAAACCTCATTTGTTGCTATCCTCTATATATAGGTATTCTCACCCTAAAAGTCAAGGGGTGGACGCAAAAAAGTTTTCAATGTTTTCAGTGGGTTATAAAATAAATTATGCAATAAAATCAATGACTTAGCGTCGGCCGCCGGTCATCGGCTAAGACTTTGTTTTCATTGGATAAAAAGCATATTAGAACGCGAGGCTTGGTTTGTTCACGTTTTGTTCCAGCTGGCGCTAAATGGGAAGCATTGCGCTTCCCATTATCTTAAAAGATAGCTAAAACTGCCAAGACTAGGATGGTTTCCAGAACAATGTCGATTGCCGTTTCCATCAGTAATCAGCCCCCATGTTTGGTAGTTGGCTAAAATATGCGTCCCCATTCTGATCACAAACCTGATCTTCATAAGGTGCAGCAATGCGGCGATAAAGTTCCATCTTGCAACATTCCAACGCGCCGATCATCTCGTTAATGTAGGCATAACGGATGCCAGTGTTGGCAAGGTAGTTATCAATCAGGCGAGTGACAATATAGTTGAGTTCGCCTGCATTGGCTGGGGTGTAGGTTAGGGCTTCATCGCCAAGAATTTCGTGCGCCATTTCGCGCTGTGGGTCTGGAATATATGGCATTATGCAACATCCTTTTTCATAGTGGTTTCAATTTCTGCGATCCATTCGCGTTTCTTTTCTTCAATACGCAAAGCCATCTTTGCGCCTTCAACCAAATCAGTGGTTGGCAACCATTGGAAATTTTTGTAATGAGTGAACGCAACATCTGAAATCTTGTTGGGTTCAATCGTCTTGCAAGTTCCAACGGCATAAACTGATTTATTGAAGCCATAAGCCATGCCTAGTTCGACCAACGCGCCGCGCTGTTCTTCATCAAAGTCCTCGCAATAGAGCAAAACAAAGTCTGAATCACGCACGTCTTCAAAGCAAAGAGTCCAAAGCTGATCTTTGTGATTCTGAACGATATCGCTATCGTCATCGAGATCAATCCAACGAGCCTTGACGCCAAAGCCAAGGTTATCACGCAAGTTTTGGAATTTAGTGTTATGCCAAACTTTGCCAGCTGTATAAAATGTCATCATGGTTTTAGTCCTTCTGTAATTGGTTATAGTTATAATATAGGTATTCCAAGGGCAAAAGTCAAGGGCTGATTGAAAAAAAGTTTCGTTTGTTATCAAAGGCTTATAAAATAAATTATCTAATGTTTTCAATAAGTTAGGGCTCGGCGGCCGGGCGTCTGCTAACCCTTTGTAAAGGTTAGCAAAAACAGGTTTTAAGACAGTTCTTTGTAGTCAATAGCAGCCCAAGCAAAGCCAATGAATGACCAAACTGTAGTCATGATGCCCATAGAGGCAACGCCCAGCATTATCCAAAAAGCAAAGCCTTGATCAGGTGTGGTAGTAAGAACGTATCCGCTGCCCAAGGCGCTAAGAACAATCCCAGCGAAAAGCAGAGTGCCAAAGATAACCATTTTGAGTTTTGCTTCTTTGCGGTAGTTGATAAACATGACAATGTTAACCTCCAAAAATTTCAGTGAATGATGCGTCAAAACCAGCTTTGACATCAGCTTCCATTTCAGCAATTTCCTCGTCTGACATTTCTTGTGTCATAGCTTCCATTTCTGCTTCGAGAGCTGCAAGATCAAAATCGTCCATAACATTTCCTTTCATCAAGTTATGTATATAATATAAGCCTTTTAGTCGGATAAATCAAGGGGCAAATGGTAAAAAAATGCATTATTTTGTGTCAAACGTTTGACGCCGTTCACGATTTGTTCCAGCCTGACGTTGTAATATTATTGCGTAGGGGGCGGTTCTTAGGACATAATATTGCTTTGCCCTGCATCGCACCTCTACACGGCCTCGAACTGGGAAATTTCAAAAAACACGGTTATTTCTTGACATCCCTTAAAGGGAAGAGTATGATAGACTTAAGTTTGAATTGTAATCCCCAAGCGATCCAAAAAAATTTTACAGGGGAGAATTTATGAAATTCCTGGCAGCCACATTAATTTTACTTTTTAGCTTCTCTGCTATTGCAGGGGAGAAGAGGCTTAAGGTAATCGAGTGTGGTACAGATGTTCAACTACTCGAACTTTTAACAAAATATAAAGAATACGCTCTTGTAGGTGGAGTTGGTGAAGTTGAATTTGAAAACGGTACAGTTTCACAATTACCTGTTTATGTTTTTGTGAATCCCGATACTGGAAGTTTTACTATAGCTGAGTTCTTTCCTGATGCAGGCGAAGCTTGTGTGATTACATATGGCAACGGTTTAGATTTTGACGTTGCTAAGTATTTTTTAGATAAAAAAGAAAGTTACTAATGGCAGAAAAGTTTAGATATGGTCCTTTAGTTTATAATCATTTTGCAGATGAGGATGATTCTGGTAATTACTGGTGGCCTGGGACTCCTCCAGTAGCTTATGAAGAACCTTCAGGTATTTACAAAATACCAATTGATGCAAACGGTAATCAATGCTTACCAGGCGAATGCATACTACACCCAAATTGTCGCATTGAAGAATGGGAAACGTTTGAACCATTCCAGGTTCCCTCCTTAACATGGGCAAAAACATGGTTTGAAGATAACTTTTTGATTGTCTCAGATTATGACGTTTGTCGTTATATTCTTCGTTGGTGTGGGTACAATTATACTAATTCTGGATTTGAACCTTTTATTCAATGGAAAAAAGATAAATCCTTAGATGAAATGATACATGAGATATGGCCCGACGTAACGATATCATAGAAGCTTTTGTTTCACATCTTGGCTCCAACACTGACGTGTTGCCGGCAAATGTCTTTAGACGATTTAAGTATTTAGATGATGTGAACGACTTTCCGACAATCACGTTTGTTCCACGCCGTGCGGAGCGTGATCATCGCGGTGCAGGCCGTCAGATGGATATTTTAGGTATTGACCTTCGCGTCTATGTATACGATGGGGATACTGACGATATCGCATCAGAATGCGAACGGCTGGCCGATCAGGTGGAGGCCGCGATAGATAGCTTTGCCGACACCTATCCGCAACATGGCGTTGAAGAGGCACGCGTAGCTACGCTACGCACCGATGATGGACTCATGACACCTTATGGAATAGCTGATATATCACTCGCAATTACTTATGATGTGGAGATTACAACATGACACGTTCAAACAATTCAGTAACAACAACTGTTGATGCACTTAACCGCAGCTTAGAGGCTCCGCCTCTGGACCCGGTGATGTTGGCGCTCGCTAACGATTACCTATCGGGCAAAGGAATTGAAGAGATATCTGAAGAGTATGGCATTTCGGAGGACCGCGTGACTGCGGTCATTGAGAAAAAAGAGGTGAAGAACTACATCGATTCAGTGTTTGCCACTCAAGGATATCTTAATCGTATAAAGCGCATCAATCTCATCAATGCGGTGATTGATCAAAAGATACAAGAAGCGGTGGAAACAGGCATCTACTCTAAAAAAGATCTACTCGACTGGATGAAGCATCTACAAGAAGTGGAAACAGGACTCAAGCCGAAAACGCAGGGACCTGCGGTAGCTGTACAAATTAACAACTATGACAAGCTCATGCGAGACCTCATGGAATGAGTGAACATGAGTTTAGAGTGGAAAATCTGGATTACACTTATGATGGTCTCAATTGCTCTTCTCCCGTGGACACTACGAATGAATTGGATGTTGATCTGTTGATGAGGGAAATGCTCAAGCTCTCCAAACTACATGAAGCAAACTGCACTTCATGGACAATAAGAGAAAAAAATTTGCGAGCGCTTCGCGCTCGGTTAATCAACGATGCATGATGTGCCCCACGCACAAAATTGCATTGGACGGAACAACCTATATAAAAGATAATAAAGTAAAGGAGATGACATGAGTAAACAACCACGTGATGACGGTAATGATCCAATTCCTGTGTTAGGCCTACGACCTAATGCTGGGTATCAAGTTCCTTTTACTGCGACCTCTAATGTCTCTCCTGCTATTTCAGGGTCAGTTCGTGTTATCACTCTCTACTCCACGCAAGACTGTTTTATTGAAACTGGAGACTCTGGGGTAGAAGCGAACACATCTAACTCACACTTTTTGCCTGCATCGCTGCCCTATGACATTTCACTTGGGGCAGAAACCGATGCTACACTCAATGATAAATATGTGGCAGTCATCCAAGCTACAAGCGGTGGGACACTCTACATCTCTGAGAGAGACTAATGCCGCTAGGTATTTCTCGACTACTCTTATCCACTTCCGCAATTCGTCGAGTGTTTGGCGCAGCTCCTGTAGTTGGTGACTTTGAGTATCTTACTACCCAAGACGGACGCACTCTTCAAGCACAAGACTTTAGATTTATTGCAGTAGAACAATCTGATATCGTCACTGATGAGGCAATCACAGCACTCTTTGATCCGTTGACTACTCAGGCAGGTGATTTCTTCGCTCTGAACCAAAACCCACTTCAGGTCCTATTACTAGAGCAAGATTTTGACTCTGCTGGCGATTCTTTAGAAACTCAAAGTGCCCAAGACATAATAACACAAGATGGTCGAGGCATAATTACCCAAAGGCAGAGTTAAACCTTTTTCATTTTGACAGTCTAGTAGTGTTGTGCGACAATATGTGAAATATGTTCTCTTAGGCTAAAGGAATTTAAATGGCAAACGTAAAAATTACCGATCTCACCGAATTGGCCGCTATTGATATTGCGACTAATGACGTGCTTCCGATCGTTGATCTTAATAATGATTCTACCAAAAAAGTTACCATTGCATCGCTGACTACTTCAATAGCAGCGGCAAATGACTATGCCACTTATGTTCAACTAAACGCAAATATTGACGCAGTTCAAACTAATGTGTCAGCTCTGTCGTCAATTCTCACCATTTCAAACACTGGAACCACTGATGATATCACTGTAGGCACAGATGATTTAATCTTTGCTGGTTCTGGGGGTATCACCCCTCTTATCACTAATGATACAGTAACTCTTCAACTAGACGATACAGCTGTAACTGCTGGATTATATGGTGGTGTTGATGGTACAACTACTAATGTTGCTGTTATTACTGTAGACGCTCAAGGCCGTATTACTTCAGCATCTAACACCACGGTAGATTTTACAGATGTAGAGGCCAATGTTACCGCTGTTGAAACTCGTCGAGCAGATAATGTCTTCTTTACCTACAACTCAACTGGTGATCAAGCTAATGTTATCATCAATGATGCTAATGTTGAACCTTCTCAAAACAATGTATTTTCACTAGGCGCACCCGATAAAGTTTGGAAAGATCTCTATGTAGGCCCAGGATCAATCAAGCTTGGTAATGTCACCCTTTCTGCCGTTGAGACAGGTTTGAAGATTGAAGACGCAGCAGGAGACACCACACAAGTAGATACCTCAGTTGCAAACGTTTCCGCTAACCTTAATTTGATCCAAGATAATGTCAATCAAGTATCTCAAGATCTTTCTGCCCTTGAAACAAGACGTAATGACAATGTTACCATTCGAATTAACGCATTCACAGGTACTAATGCAGCGATTGTAGCTGCAGAAGCACGTTTAAACTCCAATCTAGATGTTACTAATGATAATGTCACAACATTAACTACAACTGTTGATAACTTTGGTACGTCATCCAACGCCAACGCTGCTGCTCTTGCAGCTGATATTGCTTCTCTTTCTACTGTTGATACAGCAACAGGCACTGAGACTCGATTAAACGCTAACCTTGATATAACTAACGATAATGCTGCCTCTTTAACTACTACTGTAGATAACTTTGGATCATATGCTAATACAAATTTAGACACAAAAGCTAATGTGTCAGCCACATACTTTTTAGCTCTAGCTAACGACTTCGCCTCATATACACGTCTTCAAGCTAATATTGACCTAGTACAAGACAATGTAGCTACTGTGTCTGTTGGCACAGCTGCTGATACTGAAACACGTCTAAATGCTAATCTTGATGTAACCAACGATAATGTTTCAACTCTAACTACAACAGTTGACAATTTTGGGACATCATCTAATTCAAACGCCTCAGCTTTGGCGGCTGGAATCGTCTCTTCTGAGACTAGACTTAATGCTAATCTAGATGTAGTCCAAGATAATGTAGCTGCAATCATCGATGGTACCACTCAATTTACTGGTGATGTTACTATGCAGCAAGCCCTTACAGTATCAGGTAACTTGTATGTAGCTGGTGCGCAAGTAGATTTGGGTATTGGATCTGCACAGATTGATGATGCCACCCTTCTTTTAGCTGCTAATACTCCTGCAGATGCTCAACTTGCAGCTGATGCTGGTCTTTTAATCAATCGTGGTCAAGATGCAAATGTGTTTTTTGGATTTGCAGCTTATGGAGACCATATTGATTTTATCTTTACTGATGCTCCAGCTGATAACGTCAACCATTATGCTATTTCCTATATTGATGTTCATGCCAATTCGTTTGGAGCTGAGGGCACACACGATCCAAACTTTACCGCAGTTCATCATGCAGATCGTCCGACTACTGGTTTCTATTTCCCAACTAATGAAATTGTAGGTGTCATTGGTGGAGCTTATAAAGCAAATATTACAGCGTCTGGTCTCGAAGCTGTAGCAGTTTATTCAGATGGTGTAGAGCTTCAAGCTAATGACTCTGCTACCCTATTCTCAGCCTATGCAAACGACTATGCAACGCACACCCAGATCTCAGCTAACATTGATGTAGTGCAGGATAATGTTGCAACCCTAACAACTACCGTAGATAACTTCGGAACATCCTCTAATGCTAATGCTGCAGCACTTGCATCAGATATAGCTGCAAAACTTAATTCAGCTGATTATACTGCTGCTGATATATTAACAAAACTTCTTACAGTAGATGGAACTGGTTCTTCTCTTGATGCTGACCAGCTAGACGGTCAGCACGGCAACTATTACGCAGTTGAAACTACCCGCGCATCAAATGCTGCAGAACTAGCCTCTGGTATCGCATCGGCTGTTGCAGGTTCAGGCATATCAAGCTTCTCACTTGAAGACGACGACAGCACTTCAGTTGAAATGGGTGATGGTCAAAGGGTAAAGTTTATTGAAGGCGGTGGCGTTGATATTAACTTTACAGATGTCTCTCCTGGTTCTGTCGCAGATCCTTATGATTTAACCTTTACGGTTACTTCTTCTGTGATCGCTGGTGATGGTTTAACTGGTGGTGGGCAACTTAATGCGGATAGAACACTAAATATTGGAGCAGGTACAGGTGTCACCGTTAACGCAAATGATATTGCAATTGGACAGGATGTTGCTACCAGTGCTTCTCCAACTTTTGCCGGATTAACTGTCACAACATTCGATTTAGGGGCACTCTCGTAAATATATTTTGACCATAGGTTAAAATTATGATAGAAAGGTTATTATGAGTATAAAAGTTTCACCATTTATGGGCGGCCTTGGTTTAGATGCTACAGGCGTATTTGAAGTAGAAGCTAACTCTACTGTCACTGTAGGCGGTGGTAGTGGTAACGTTGTTGTAGGCACGATTTCGGCTACCACTTTTGAAGGATTAAGCTCTAACGCTATAACAGATTCCGATTCTTTAGTATCAATTATAGATCCAGCAATTACTGTATCTTCTAACGGAACAGAAAGACTAGTTATTGATAGTACTCAAGGCACAGAGATTCAGGCAACAGGGGACGTTGACATTACAGGCAATTTAACCACTACAGGAACATTTGATTTAGGAACACTTTAAGGAGTAAACTATGGCTACACAGCTACAATTTAGACGAGGAACTTCAGCCCAAAACAATGCTTATACAGGACTTGTGGGTGAGATATCTCTCGATACAGATACAAACAATATTCGTATCCACGATGGAAGCACCGCTGGTGGCGCAGAGATTATTCCATCAGGAACAATTGTTGCATATGGAGCAGCTTCAGCTCCTACTGGCTGGCTTCTTTGTGATAATTCTGCTGTTTCTCGTACAACCTATGCTCGTTTATTTGCTGTGATCGGCACTGGGTATGGTGTAGGCGATGGCTCTACCACTTTTAATGTTCCTGATCTTCGAGACAAAGTTCCTCTAGGTAAAGGTACGAACAATGCCACACTAGGTTATACAGCTGGTTCTGCTGGCGCTAATGGTGTATTGACTTCTGCTACTAAAACTGGTGTTACAACTGCTAGTTCTAATACTGGTACAGGTAACACAGGCACTTCTACTTCAGGATCTTCAGGTGCTACCACTGTTGCGTCTAATACTGGTACAGGTAACACAGGTAATGCTACCTCAACTACTGCTGCTTCTAATACAGGTAATTCTCAGTCTACTACTGTTGGATATAATGCTACCAATGCTCCTACAGTTGTGACAGGCTCTGCAACATCAGGGTCTTCAGGCGCTACTACTGTAGCAGCTAATACAGGTAACTCACAGTCTACTACTGTAGCTTCTAATACTGGTGCTGGTGGTTCAGGGGGATTAACTCTTACCTATTATACAGTTAACCAGACTCTAGCTGCAGGTACAAAAGACGTAACACAGGTTTCACTAGTAACTTCTGTAAATCAAACAAACCATACACACTCAGTTCCTTCTTTAACTGTTAACAACCATTCTCACTCAGTTCCGTCGTTAACGGTTAATGGACACACGCACTCAATTCCTGCGTTAACTATTCCATCATTGACAGTTAACAACCATACACACTCAATACCTTCATTGACTGTGAATAACCACGCTCATTCTATACCAGCTCTAAGTGTTCCTTCTTTAACTGTTAATGGGCATACACATTCAGTACCTGCTTTAAGTATTCCAGCTCTATCAATTCCTGCTTTAACAGTTAATGGATTTACTGTAAACACTACTCTACCTTCTGAAGTGGTGCAGTATATTATTAAAACATAAGGTGTAATAATGAACGACGTTCGCGAACTAGATCAAATACAAGTTGAAATTGAACGTCTTCACGAACGTTCACAGAACAATAAAGCTGAAATTCAGTCACACGAGGCTGTTTGTGAAGAACGCTATCTCAATATAGTAAAAATGTTTGAACGTATGGAAACACAGATGCTTAAGATGGATCGAGAGATAGAGCAGATTCGTGAATTAGCTACTACTGGACGAGCTTCTCTAAAAACTCTTTTGTGGGTAGGCGGTGTTTCAGTTACAATAATTTCCCTTCTTGCAATGATTATCAATATACTTCCACGATGAATGATAAATTTTTTCGTATCAAAATTCAACGACTTTTAGATCGTCTTCCAACCCCAGTTCAATTCAATGAATCACAATGGGCAATGGTAGAGAATTTAGACTCTCACCGCTTTTGTGTACACATTGCAGCTCGTCGTACAGGCAAGTCATATGCTGCGGCTATTCTAGCCTTTGCTAAACTTCTAGAACCCGGTCAACAAGTAATGGTTGTTGCTCCTAACTTTTCTCTATCATCAATCATCTGGGATTACGTAACAGACTTAATTAAACAACTAGAAATTGAAGTTGACCGCTTTAACCAAAAAGATAAGGTGGTGAAATTAATCAATGGTTCTGTGTTTAGATTGCTTTCCGCTAATAATCGTGATTCGCTTGTAGGTCGAGCTGCAAACCTTCTGATCGTAGACGAAGCTGCAATTATTCCTAATGATGAATACTACACTCGTGATCTACGACCCGCACTTTCAACTTTTACTGACTCTCGTTGTTTATGGATCTCAACTCCTCGCGGTAAGGGTAATTATCTTTATGAGTATTATCTACGTGGCGAAGATCCAGAGTATGCAGAGTGGGCCTCTTCTATCCATACTTGGAGATCTAACCCTAGACTTTCAGAAAAAGATGTTGAAGAAGCTAAAAGATCGATTACAAAAGCGCTCTATCTTCAAGAGTATGAGTGTGAATGGACTACAACTGAGTCTCAGATTTATCTTGATTTAGATGAAGATAAACATATAGGTGATTTTATTGGGGAACGCTTTTCTGAAGTAATTGGAGGTCTTGACGTAGGTTATCGAGATGAAAATGTTTTTGTTGTAATTGGAACGGATGGAGACAATTATTTTATTGTAGACGAGTTTGTTTCAAAAGAATCTACAACTTCAGAACTTGCAGCAGCAATTCAAGAAAAAGTAGATGAATGGAATATTGATACTATCTACATTGACTCTGCTGCTCAACAGGTAAAGGCTGATTTTGCTTATGACTATGATATCTATTGCGAAAACGCAATTAAATCAGTAAATGATGGAATTAACTCACTTCAAGTGTTAATAGAACAAGATCGTTTATTCTTTGATACTGAAGGTGCTAGACACACTTTCTCTGCAATGGCAGCCTATAAGTGGAATCCTAATACTGAAAATCCCAAACCCATCCACGATTGGGCATCACACCCTTGTGATGCAGTAAGATATGCAATCTACACACACCAAAAAATGAGTAACATTTCAATTTATGCTTAGAATTATAATCTTGAACTATAAGAGACCGCAAAATGTAAAAGCAATTTGTGATGCTCTACATAAAAACTTCAGAATCACTGTTATAAATAATAATCCTAATGTTGCATTTGATCATTCTGGTGTTGAAGTAATAAATAACTCTAAGAATAAGTATTGCATTGAACGTTGGGTTCGTTGTTTTCAATATCCAGAAGAGTATAAACTTATACTAGACGATGATTTGCTTCCTCACCCTTTACTTATTAAAAAGATGTATGATATGCAACAAGATATAGTTGGGGTATATGGTAAATATGGAATTAAAAAAGCAAAAAACTATAAACAACTCAAAGATTCGTGGTGTGTAAATAAACAAGTAGACTTCTTAGTAGGCTCCATCATAATGGTAAAACAATCTTGCCTAGATGCTGTTAAATCTGATATATTAGATGCTACTAATATGATTCGGGGTGATGATATCTTAGTAAGTTACTTAATTAAAAAACATTTTAATCATCAATACCTTAATACTATATCTGGAAAAGTTCTTAGTTTAGATGAAGGTGATGTAGGTTTAAACAAACACCCAGATCATTTTTCAAAACGATGGGAGGTCCTTCAAGAATGTCTGAATTAAAAAGATTTCCAATAAAGTATATTAGAGATTATATTAAAAAAGATTATAAATTACGTGATGAATGTTACATTTGTGGCTCAAAAGATAATTTAGAGCTTCACCATCTTTTTTCAGTTAGTCAACTATTTAATGAGTGGTGTGTTCGCAATAAGATTACGGAAATTGATACTGTTGAAAAAATTACTTCCCTTCGTGAAGAATTTGCAGTAGACTGTAAGGAAAGTTTAGACCATCACAACTTATTCACACTATGTAAATCTCATCACCAGAGACTACACACAATTTATGGGCAAAGATATTCTAACTATTTAGCAGCTAAAGTTAAAAATTGGTTAAATATTCAAAAGGACAAAAATGGCAGATAACGATAGACGTAGTTTTAGAGAGTGGGTAGCAGAAAAGCTTAATCCGGCACAACCTTCTGTTGCAGCTCTTGAACCTTTTGCATCTCCAGAAACTATTGTTGATTATGAACAAGCTTATCGTGAGATTGAAGTTGTTCATCGTTCTGTTGAGATGGTCATTAACGCTTTATGCGAAATTCCTCTTAATATTTCTGGTGGTTCAGCTAAAAAAGTTAACAAACTTCTTAACGTAAAGCCTAATCCTTTTGAAGATCGTACTCGTCTATTCAGACGAGCTTTTTTAGACTTCCATCTAGACGGTAATGCCTTTTTCTATTATGATGGGGATTCTCTATACTTACTTCCTGCAAATGATGTGGAAGTAGTTCCAGATGATCGCACCTTTGTATCTCATTATAACTATTTAGTCCACAATCAACAGGCAAATGATTTTTACGGTTTTGGGCGTGGTAAACAAACTTCAAAAAGTGAAGCTATTAGATTTGAGCCTTTTGAGATTATTCATATTATGGCAGAAAATGAGCTTTCCATTTTTAGAGGTACATCTAAACTTAAGCCAATCTTAAATTTAATGGAACTTTACTATTATATGATTAAGTTCCAGAGACAGTTTTTTAAGAATAATGCTCTTCCCGGTTTTGTTCTTACTACGGACAACATTCTTTCTAAAAGAGTTAAAGAACGTCTTTTAGAATCATGGAGAGCTTCTTATACCACCATCTTTGATGGTGCTCGTAATCCCGCAATTCTTGATGGCGGCTTAAAGATCGACGAGTTCTCTACAAAATCTTTTGATCAGTTAGATTTTGAAAACTCTATCGAACGCATTCAACAGGATATGGCAAAGGCTTTAGGTGTTCCTTATGTTTTGCTTAAATCTGGAAATAACGCAAATATTGACGCCAATCAAAAACTTTTCTATCTACACACTGTTTTACCAATCTTAACTCAGTTCTGTTCAGCATTCTCCCATCATTTCAATGGTGGAGTAACTATCACTCCTGACAGATTAGCAGTCCCTGCTTTACAACCAGACAACAGAACACAGGCAGTTTATTACTCAACTCTGGTTAATACAGGAATTATTACCCCAAATGAAGCTCGTGAAGGATTAAGATTTCCAAAAATCGAGAATAATGATACCATAAGAATACCACAGAACATTACAGGTAGCGCAACTGATGCTACCCAGGGTGGAAGACCTTCCCAAGAGGAATCTACTAATTTAGAGGATACAGTTGATGGATAAAACACTTTATTTGAACAGCTCGTTTGAAACTAAAGCACTGAAAAAAGGTTCTAAATCTTTAAAGATTGCTGGTTATGCCAATACTACAGCTAAAGATCGCTCAGGCGATATTGTTACTGCTGAAGCTTGGGCCAAAGGCGTAGATAACTATCGCCGTAATCCAGTTTTACTTTATCAACATAAACATGACTGTCCAATCGGTCGTGTAGACAATATTCGTGTTGATAAAAAAGGAATCTTTGTTGAAGGCATGGTTTCAGAAGCTGCCGAAAAGAATCACGGCGTACAAACTCTTATTAAAGACGGAGCTTTAAAAAGCTTCTCTGTTGGTTTCAGAGTAAAAGATGGAAAATATAATCGTGAAGATGATTCTATGATGATCACGGAAGTTGAATTACTGGAAATTTCAGTTGTTTCAGTTCCTTGTAATCAAGATTCATTATTCTCAATTCGTAAATCTTTTGATTCTGATGAAGAATTTAATGAGTTTAAAAAGTCTCTTAAAGAGGCTGACGCTGAAGAAATTAAGAAGATGCGTAAAATTAAAGCAGGAATCACCGATATGAGCGAAGGCCATTATCATACTGTTGAAATGGATGAAAATGGAAATGGTGTAACAACCTACGCATCTCATATGCAAAACCACGCTCATAAAGTTGTTGCTGGTGTTGTGTTAGAGGCCGAAGGCCACTCTCATGAGATCACGATGGCAGGTGTTCCGATTCATAGCATGGAGGAGGGCGAAGTTGTTAACGAACGTCCGTTGTCTCCAACCGAGGAGGAAGCAATGAGTAACTCAAAACAAGACGAAGTTATCGAAACTAAAGCTGATGAAGCTGAAGTAGAAGTAGCTGAAGTTGAGGTTGAGGCTAAAGCTGAAGAAGCTACTGAAGAAGTAACAGAGGCTGTTGAAGAAACAGCTGAAGAGAAGTCTGAAGAAGTGACTGAAGAAAAAGCTGAAACTGAAGAAGTTGAGGTCAAAGCAGAATCATCGGAAGAAGTCACTGACATTGAAAAGGATGATGAAGAGGAGCTTGAAATTAGAGATCCTATGGCATCTATCCCGTTCACAAACTTGCTTTCCGAAGACGCAAGTAAACTTCAACATGGTGATCTCGTAAACTATCAAGAAAAAATGTTTAGAGTCACCAACGTCGCTACAGAGCAATCGCCAATCTTTAAATTTTTAGAGGTTGACGCTGAAGGCGAAGACTGTGATAATGTTGTTAATGTGAAAACAGAAGAACATTCACAAGTCGAAAAATCTACAAGTGAAGACGCGGTTACAAGCGAAAGTCTGACTAAAGAGCTTCACGAAAATTCTGATAAGGAGAAAGACGAAATGGCTGATCAAGTCGTAGATACAATCGATCTTACTGCTGCAACCCCAGCTGAAGAGATCAAAAAAGAAGCACCACGTGCTGAAGTGTCTGAGCCTGCAGTTGCTGAACTGGTTCAAAAGACCGGTGAAGCTATCGTGAAGGAAGCAGACGCTGCTGACCAGCAAACCCTGGTCAAAGGTGATAAAGCAGAAGCTTACACACCGCGTGAATCTGAGCAAGTTGCTGAACTTAAAGCTCAGATGGAAAAGTATCAAGAAGAGATTGCTGCATTACAGCGCTCTAAGATGCACTATCAGGAGCAGAGCCGCAATCAAGCTCAGTATTCTGAAAAAGAAATGGCTAACGCCGTATTGGTTGCTAAACTGTTAAACAAGCGTGACATCTTCGACACCAAGTATGGTGCAAAGATGAAAGCTGTCACATCTGTTGACCAGTTCTTGAGCAACTTCTCACAAAACATTTATACGGAAATGGAACAGCAGTTGGTTGTTGCTCCAATGTTTAACCGTATGGCTGTTGACGCGAAAACTTTCCGCGTACCAGTCGCTGATGAAGACACCGATGGTGATGTAGCACAGTTTGCTTCTGGCACATTTGCTACTGGCATTGCCGACGCCACCCGTGTACCAACCAGCAACCAGAACTCCATCAGCTCAGTGGACTTTACTCCACATAAGTTCATGGCTACCACACACCTCGCAAAAGATGAAGAAGAAGATACAGTTCTTCCTCTGCTCGACTTCTTGCGTGCAGCTGCTACACGTCGTTTAGCCCGCGCTATCGATAAAGCAATCCTGCGTGGTACTGGTGCTCTGACTGGCTTCACAGCACAACCAACAAACGCAATTACAGCTGGTACCGGTTATGCGTCTGTCATCGAAGGTATTACTAACCTGACTGACGACGTAGGCGCTGGTCTGACTGTGGACACAGGTTCTGCAAACGATAAAGCTGATCCATCAGACATCGCTGCAGCCCGCACTAAGCTTGGCAAGTATGGCTTGCAGCTTGGTAACGACCTTGTGTACTTAACATCAATCGAAGGTTACAACAACCTTGTAACAACTTCTGACTTCCAGACAGTTGACAAGTTTGGTCCTAACGCTACTTACCTCACAGGTTCAGTTGGCGCCGTTTACGGTATTCCAATTGCAATCACTGAGTTCTTAGATAACGTTGGTACTCAGGGTAACGACATCGGTGTCCTGCTTTATAAGCCTGGCTTTATGATCGCAGAACGTCGCGGTATCGAGATTGAGAGCGAGTACGAACCACGTCAGCAGGTCACTGCTATGTACATGAGCACTCGTATTGACTTTAAAGCCCTTACGACTAACTCAAGTTCAGCTCTTGACGCTACTAAGTACAGCTACGCTGTAACAATCGAAGCTGGAGCCTAATCTTAGGTTTACATCTTTGGATTACACTGGGGGAGGCGGTCATCGCCTCCCTTTTTATTTTAAGGAGAATTAAATGATTCCTAGCGATATTACAACCCCAGAACAAGCTCGTCATTGGTGTAGAGTAAATGGGTATAGCGCAGAGCAGACAGAATCTATGGTTGCTGAATGGTCAGCCCCCTCTGTATCAGCTACTATTATTCCAGTTTCAAAGCCTACTCCAGCTCCCAGTCCAATCATTGAAGAAGATGATGATGAAGATGATTGGGATGAAGACGAAGACGATTCAGAAGAATAAGTGAGAGATAAATGGTAGACAGATTAGAAGAAAGTTTAGGTAAATACCCTTTTGTAACATTAGCACAAGTAAAAGATTACTTGAGTATAAGCTCAACTACATCTGATGCTCGTCTTTCAAATATTATTTCATATGCAACTGGAGTAGTTGAGCACTATATTGGTCAAGAAATTTTAGCCAATAACTACACAGAAGTATTTGATGGAGGTAAAACTTCAGTTATGGTATCTCGTCTACCACTCTCTAATGTTTATCAAGTTTCTGAGTATAATGGAGTAGAAGACGTAATTCTGGCAGATCCAACTACTATAGGCCGCCCTGTTACTACTCAAGACACTGATGCGCTTACTCTTACTTTTCAGAATAATGCGCATCTTAACTCTCGTGTCAAAAAATTTGGTAAATCATCACTTGAAACTGGAATTTCAGATTTTGTGTTAGGCTCTACAGTTCCTTCAAACTTAAAATTTGAAGAGGGTGATTTTACCATCGAGATGTTTATTCGTGTTGATGATGCGACACTACAAGATAACGTCTTATTTGCAATTAATACAGACTCATCAAATTATATTCAATTTAGGCTTGCAAATCAGTATGGTTTGGAATTTGAGGCAAATGTTTCAGGATCAGCAACAACTATCCAAGGAGCAAATACTGACATTGAAACTCAGCAATTTGCAAAACGTCGTTGGGCACATGTAGCAGTATCCCGCGATCTTACTGAAGAAAAAGTTTATTTACACTATAATGGTAATACCATTGCTGACGCTTCTTTTGCTGTCGAGAATTTGACGTTTACTTCAAACGTTGAAATTGCAACAACATTTAAAGGATATATGGATGAGGTAAGAGTATCAGATATCTCTCGTTACTCTTCTGACTTTACTCCTCCGGAAAAACGTTTTAGACCTGATGGAGATACTATTTTCTTAACTCATTTTGATGGTAAAAATGATGCTACTGAAGCAAAAGATGTTCATAGCGAAACTAATGAATATAACTTTACAAGAGATATGGGAGAAGTTACGCGTGATACAGGTGCTGTAGGAATCAGAGGTTCTTTCCCAACAATTCGTAATAACTATCCAGCACTAACATTAGCAGGTCCTCCTTCTTTTGCGCCGTTTCCTTCAGGAGTTAAAGTAGAGTATCGTGCTGGTTATGAATCAGGTGATGTACCACAAGATTTACAACTCGCAACACTTGATATGATTAAACTGTTATACAAACAAGACCAAGAGAAGAAAGGCTTTTCGTTTGAAGGCGAGCGTGCTGAAGGCTATCCGCTTGCTGGAAATTTCCCTCCTCATATCAGACGTATTTTAGATTTATATAGGATCATCTCGTGACTTTTAAGCTTGATACTAAGCTTGTTTTTGACGGTAGACCTCCGAAAGAGTTCTTATCTGCGCTAAATGATTTTAAGGCAGGTAAGTTTAGAACTAACCCAGAACAACGCAAGAAGATGCTCAATCTTCAGACACTTTCTGACTTTTTCTCTGGTAAAGGAGTAAGAACCGGATATGGTATTGAAGGCTTTTTGGGTTTTTTAGGGGAGCCGTCAAAGCAAGAAGCAACAGGAAAAGGTTATGCTGCTCCAGGATCTACTCCAGACATTGAAGTAAAAGAGGAAGATCTTAGAAAAATGCTGCCTAAAAGGGTAGTTGATGAGCTATTAGCCGCACAAAGAGATGCAGGGCTTTTAATCGATCAAGATTTAGTAACTCTTGAATTAAAACAAACAATTGCTAAAGGCAAAACAAGCGAATCTATCACTCAGCAAACACCAGGACGACCAGTTCTTGAACAACTTACTGAAAGAACTGCTCAAGTCATGGCTAAGGGCGGTAAATCAAAGGATGCCTTGATGAATTGGTTTTTAACAGAAGCTGATTCGTCATATCGTAATACTGTTATTACTGCGATATCTCAAAAAATAACTAACCTTTTAACTATAACCTATGTTGATGAAAAAGGTGGTTTTTCTTCTAAACCTAGTATTGCAGTTACTCCTGGTGCTGCTAAAATTTTGAATCTTAAAAACCCCTCAAACTTTAGAAAATTTGTTACTGTCGAATTATTTGGTTCTCGTACAAAAGGGTTTACTTCTATACAGTATAATCTGAACTCTCAAGCATATGCTTTAATTAAACAATATTCTATAGATGTATCAAAACAGATGCTGGATAGAATAGGAGCTAATTTTGCAGATAGATTATTTCAGTACTACGTAAGAGGTGGAGGGGCTAATTTACTTAAAAAGAGATCAGGCATTGAATTAGCTCAGACCTACGGAGAACTCATTGCATTAGCGGCCCAGTTCGATCCTTCTATGGGAGGAGAACCATTTATAGTTGAAATGGAAACAGATGTATCCACTAAAATGGGTGCCATTGCGACTAGAGCTAAACCTAATTTAGGAAGTGCACGAAAAAGAAAACTTGTTCCAAGAGAATTTCAAGCAGCAATTAGTAAAGAGCAAATAGAGGCACTTGCGCGTAGGTTGTTTAGAGCTACAATGCCTAAAGGAACTCCTGGCGGCCCGCCAAAACCAAACCCACTAGTTCTTACTGAACGTACAGGAAGATTTGCAGAGTCATTTCAGATATTAAGAATTAATGAGAAAAAACAATTTCTTGAATATACTTATGACCCGATTTATAATGTTTTTGAGAGTGAGAGAAGAGCTCCCAGTAAGCTTATTGAGCAACAAGGTTTAAGACCTGCTGTTCAACAATTAATAGGAACATATTACAGGTTTATTAGAAAATAATGGCATCAAGACGTACAGAAATTACAGAATTTTTAGTTACACAACTCAAAGAGATCGATGGTGGGGTCTCTGGGTTTAATGCTGGCTATACCTATTCACAAAATTTGTTTAATAATGTTTATCGGAGAGTTAAGTTCCTCGACGAAGTAAACGACTTTCCAGCGCTTTACGTAAGTGCTGGGACCGAAATTAGAGATTTTAATTCTAAAAGTTTGACGGTAGCAACATTAGACGTTACCATAAGAGCATACGTATTCGGAGAAGATAATTCTCAAAGCCTCGTAGATGACACAGTTCAAGATATAGAGCATGTTATTTATTCTATCGGAGACCATCCTGATAAAGGTATACTTGATATAACCATAGACAGTATCACCTCAGATGAAGGACTTGCAACTCCTTATGGATTAGCAGAGGTTGAATTAACAATAGTCTATAGATTAGACGGATAAGGAGAAAAAGAGATGGCATCTCTCAATTTACAAAGAAATTCTGAGGTATTTTTGTCCACAGTTGATTTGATCAACGGTGCTGCTGTTACAGCAATGACTCCAGAAAACACTTGGAAACTTGAAGTGTTAGCTGGATTTGCAGCATCTTCTTCAGCTGCTACGCAGGATATTACAAGCCTCGAATCAGGAACAAACCCTGATCGTTCACAGCAGCGCTTTAATACTGCTATTAATCCTGTTGATTGGAACTTACAGGTTTACCTTCGTCCAACAGGCATTACTACTGGAGCAGCTGCTGATGGGTCGTCTGCCGGAACCACACAAACAGGTAACGTAAAACCTGTTGCTGACTGGTTTATGTGGCAAGCTATGGTTTCTAACACTGCACCAGCCTCTGGTGTAGATGAGCAATCAGTTTGGAATGACGGCGGTAAACTGTTTACTACTAATACAGCTGCTGCAACAGGTGTTCATTCATCACGTTCAAACTTTGCTACAGCACAAGAAAACCACATGTACTTTAAAATGGATAACGTGATTTATCAGGTTTCAAATGCTACTGTTAACCAGGCAACTGTTGACGCGGGTATCGAAGAAATCGCTACAGTCACATGGGCTGGTTTTGGAACTACTCTAAAAGAATTAACAGGTGATCCTCGTGATAATGCTGTTTCAGTGTTTGGTGGTGTTCTTAACGATGGTACGTCAGTTACAGCTAATTCAAACTCAAGTGAAGCTACAGTAACAGCTGCATACCATCCATTTAACCAGATGAACGTTGCTGGATCAATCGGTACTAACTCATTCATTAAGAATCGTTTGAGCGCGATTGAATTCCATCATCAGCCTTCTGCTGGTGGTGCAGACGTGAAGTTTACGTTCCCAGTTACAGCTTTGAGCTTTGACTATAACAACAACATTACATATTTAACACCAGAAGAACTTGCTAACCTGAACGAGCCTATCGGTCAGTTTACTGGTACTCGTGCCGTAACAGGTTCAGCTACTATGTATCTTCGTTCTGGTGATACAGAATCCGCTGGATTCTTACGTAACATTGCTAACGACTCTCGTACAGCTTCAGCACAGACTTCAAATGCTAACCTCATCATTGGTGGAACAACAGCTCCATACGTTGCCTTCCAGCTTGATGCAGTTCAGTTTGAATTCCCAGTACTGGCTACAGAGGACGTTATCTCAATGACAGTTAACTTTGTTGGTCAGGAAACAACTGCTAACAAAGGCGCCGGTGGTGAAGTAACCATCGTTGCTGCAAAAACTTAATTAAGTGTTTCTGAGGGGGGACACTAATATTTACCAGAGAGTGCCTACCACTTGCAGATCAAGGTTCCCCCTCACCTTAGAGAAGCAGACTATGTGGTAGGCACTCGCATTTTATGAGGGGAAATCATGAGTAAAATCGGAAATCTTATTGCAAAAGAAACCACTACCTGGGTAGAGTTCCCAGATATTGATGGTTTCGTAGTCAATCTTCGTTATTTGACACGCGAAGATCTGATGAAAATTCGCAACCAATCACTTGCATATAAATTCAATAAGCGTACTCGTCAGCGTGAAGAAGAAATTGACAATGATAAATTTCTTGATCACTATGCCGAAAAAGCAATCATTGGCTGGAAAGGGCTTAAAGTAAAGCATCTTCCGGTTCTTCTTCCTGTTGATATTTCAGGAATGGACGCAAATGAAAATATCGATTATAGTGAAGAGGAAGCTGTAGAACTTCTTAAATCTTCTACTGTATTTGACCAATTCGTTACAGACGCAATGAATGATTTTGAGCAGTTTTCAAAACAGAAAGCGGAAGAAGACGCAAAAAACTAATTGATTACCTCCGCAACTCTCTTTTTGCTGGGGGTATGAATCAAGATCAGTACATTATGATGTGTGAGCAGATGGGCTGGGAAATTGATGAAAAACAACTTCCAAAAGACCCATCTACTTTATCCATTAATTGTCAACAAGCTCTTATTCTGCTAAATGTGCTACCTGATCGTTGGGATGGTATGAGCGGTTCCTGGTTCGGCAAAGACTACGCAGGACTTGAAGCTATCATGAATATCTACGAAGTTGAGGAAAGACGTGCTGTATTCGATCTTTTAAAGATTGGTGAAGATGAATTAGGTAAGTTTTACGCACAAAAGCAAAAAGAAAGAGAATCACTTGCTAAAGTGAATAGAGGATAGCCTTGGCGAATAAGAATACTAGAATCGGCGTTATTATGGAGTCAAAGGGTGGCAAAAAGGTCGCCCAAGATTTAGATAACGTCGGTAAGGCTACTCAACGAGTAGGAAAAGATCAAACTAGACTAGGACAAGCGTCGGCATCTGCTGGACGCTCTTTTGCTGCTCAATCACAAGGTTTAGGTGGTGTAGTTGGCGTCTATGCTGCCGCTGCAGCTAACGTGTTTGCCTTAACAGCTGCTTTTACTGCATTGAACCGTGCTGCTCAGTTTGAAACAATTCTTCGTGGTACAGAATCTCTAGCCAACGCAGTTGGTACAAATGCTGATTCTGTGGTCAAATCTCTTAAAAATATTACTGCCGGACAGCTTTCTATAGTTGAAGCTGCTACTCAGGCTAACTTGGCATTATCTGCTGGTTTTAATGTTGATCAAATTGAACAATTAGGCCAAGTTGCTCTTAAAGCTTCTCGTGCTTTAGGACGAAATCTTACAGATTCCTTCCAACGTATCACTCGTGGTGCTATCAAGCTTGAACCAGAACTTTTAGACGAAATTGGTATCTTTACCCGTATTGAACCAGCTGTTGAGGCTTATGCTGCGTCTGTCAACAAAGCTGCATCCTCTCTTACACAGTTTGAAAGAAGACAGGCTTTTGTAACACAAGTTATTAAAGATGGTCAAGCTGCTTTTCAGGATATTGCTGACCAGGGTGAATCAACTCAAGAAGTATTTGAACGTCTTGTAGCCAACTTTAGCGATCTTGCAATCACTGTCGGTAAAGTTTTAGCTGATGCTTTAGTTCCATTTGCTCGATTCTTAGATCAAGGTTTAGGTAATAGACTTGCACTCTTAGGTGGTATAGGTCTTCTTGTGTTTGGACGACTAAAAACGGCTATTGCTTCTTTTGCAGTAGAAGGTTTAGGAAGCTTAAGCACACGACTAAGTGCTGTTGCAGATTCTTTTGCAAATACTACTAGAAATGCCGCAGCATTTTCACAGCAAGCTAGCGCAGCCAGTGCTGCTTTTGTTGGTGGAGGAGCTTTACCTGGTGCTGGACGAGCTCAAGGCGCTGAAATTAAACGTCAACTTGGTGCGGGAGGTTTTACTACTCAGCAAGCTCTTAAATTAAAAAAAGAGATTCAACCCTTGATTGATAATGAAAATAGAGTTCAAGCAGCGTTAAATGAGAATATTAAAAAAGGTGTTATAAGTCAAGCAGATTATAATAAACAATTAGAGCAATCTAAAATTAGAACTCAGGGTTTAGAAAAAACACAAACATTAGTTACTGCTCAAATAAACGCCTCTAGTAAAGCTGGGTTAAAATTTGCTGGCGCTCTCAATACAGCTGCTTCAGCAGCAGCCGTGCTTGGAGTAGCCTTATCAAAAGCTTTTGCTGTATTTCAAGCTATCGCTATTGCTATTACATCTTTACAACTAATTGGTTCACTTTTTGATTTTGATTTAATACAGTTCTTAACAGACGCC
>Ga0213864_10000255_pt1 | contig 23715 bp, 25 predicted proteins | sample PICome_5_FD_160078 | JGI IMG/M metagenome (GOLD analysis project Ga0213864, IMG submission 160078) | Coastal seawater microbial communities near Pivers Island, North Carolina, United States - PICO247 | ecosystem: Environmental > Aquatic > Marine > Coastal | place: USA: North Carolina... | reverse complement strand
TTAGGAATGAAACTAATAATCACCACAGATCATGGTACTATTAACTGTAAACAACCTACTAAGGTGATTGGAAATAAAAATATCAGTTCAAATCTTCGATACAAAACGGGTAGAAGCCTAACATATAATGAAAAAGATGTTTTTGCAGTAAAGAATCCGTCAGACATTTTTCTGCCTACACTAGCTATGAATAGCCCTTTTATTTTTGCAAAAGAGGATTTATTTTTTGCCTACCCAAATAATTTCAATCACTTTGTAAAGTATTATAAAAACACTTATCAGCATGGTGGTGTTTCTTTAGAAGAGATGATTATTCCTTGCGCTGTGTATATGCCTAAATAGTTATTTTTGGGTGTGAAAAAAATCTATACCTTATTAGAAGTTGATCAGATTGCCAGGGAGATCATTGAATTAATCTCTGGTAAGGTTGTATTGTTTTATGGCCAAATGGGTGTTGGGAAAACCACACTAATTAAAGAAATCTGTAAATCTTTGCATACTGAAGACATCATTTCTTCTCCTACTTTTTCATTGGTAAATGAGTATCGTACTCAGAATGATGAGCCTATTTATCACTTTGATTTTTATCGAATTGAGTCCGAAGAAGAGGCCTTGGATATTGGTGTTGAAGATTATTTTTACAGTGGTGATTGGTGTTTGATTGAATGGCCAAATAATATTCAAAATTTATTACCTTTAGATGCTGTCGAGATTCATTTATCTCATGCAGCCGAAGGAAAACGGTCAATTCAACTAATACAAAACTAATGAGTCAATATTCTCCTTTTAGTAAAGAGGAATTACTACCACAAACCGAACGCTTAGAAGTAAAGAAAAGAAAAGGTGAATTATTCATTGGACTTCCGAAAGAGTCTTATTTAGAAGAGAAACGAGTCTGTCTAACTCCTGATGCTGTGGCGGCATTAACTGCTCACGGACATAAAATTGTTGTAGAAACAGGCGCAGGAGAAGGTGCAAGTTATACAGATAATGAATATTCGGAGGCTGGAGCTAAAATATCTTATGATATTAAAGAAGCCTTTCAATGTAATATTGTATTAAAAGTTGCTCCTCCCACTACAAAGGAGATTGAATACATCAATTCACAGGCAATTTTAATATCATCGCTGCAACTCAAGACACAAACCAAGTCTTATTTTGAATCCCTTGCCAAAAAACGAATTACAGCCATTGCATTTGATTATATCCGAGACGAACATAATACCTATCCTATTGTAAAATCCCTTAGCGAAATCGCAGGGACAGCTTCAGTTCTCATCGCTGCGGAATTAATGAGTGTTTCAAATGAAGGTAACGGACTCTTATTGGGAAATATTGGTGGAGTACCTCCAACGAGTGTAGTAATCTTTGGAGCTGGAACGGTTGGAGAACATGCTGCCAGAACTGCAATCGGATTAGGGTCAAGAGTAAAAGTATTTGACAATTCAATCACAAAACTCAGACGTCTGCAGCATAATTTAAATTCACCTATTTATACCTCTACGGTACAACCTAAATCTGTTGCAAAGGCATTAATGCGTTGTGATGTTGCTATTGGAGCCATTCGTGGTAAAAACAGGTCTCCTATTGTCGCTACAGAAGCGATGATAGAGAACATGAAAGAGGGGGCTATAATTGTTGATGTTAGTATCGATATGGGTGGATGTTTCGAAACTTCTAAGTTAACGACACACAGTAAACCAACTTTTGTTACGCATGGAGTTATTCATTATTGTGTACCAAATATTCCGGCAAGATATGCCAGAACAGCCTCTGTTTCAATTAGTAACATCTTCACTCCTTACCTATTGAATATTGCTGAAGAAGGCGGATTCGAAAACGCTTTACGCTACGAAAAGACCTTGCGAAATGGCATGTATTTCTACCATGGAATTTTAACAAATAAAACTGTGGCAGAATGGTTTGATTTACCATTTAGAGATATAAATTTGCTGATTTTATAATTCTATGAAATTACTTAAACGAATCGGATTTTATCTAATTGGTGTAACTGTTGGTGTTTACTTTGTTCAATTTATGTGGAAAGAAAAAGATGTTTCTTTCGATTATGGAATGGACGCCAGAACCCTAAAATCTATTCGAACCAAAACTATTTTGTATTCTGATGCTGTGCAGCAATTAATTAATGAAAAGAAAATTGATACCTCCGAAATCTCCTTGCTTCTTAGGTTTTCTGATGTAGATTTTAATCAAAGTAAACCCAGGCAAAAACCTTGTGCTGAGTACTTATTAAACGGAAAAGACCAATTAAAAGATAAGAGCCTTTATATCTCTCGATGTGATTCTACCGCAACTATCGAAAGGGTAATATTAAATACCAAATAATAGTTGTATTAGTTCTAACAGAATCCGATTTTACTTATCATGGTAGTGCTATTTTCTGAAGTTTGCTTTTTCAGAAACGTAAGTCTCAATTTGATTTCACATAAGATTACGAGATTTAATTTCGCTCCAAATAGTGATCTATAATCATATCCACATTTTTGATGGTTTTTCGAACCCAATGTTCATAAATTTCTTTTTTTTCTGATGGTTGTAATTGCCAGTCAAGATGAGATGCTTTTAATTTACTCGTTACATACTGCAATATAATAGCCACAGCTACCGAGATATTCAGGCTTTCTGTAAATCCGTACATCGGAATTTTCAAGAATCCATCTGCACGCTCTTTAATGATATCAGAAATACCTTCCTTTTCACGACCGAATATAAATGCAGTTTTTGTTGAAATGTCAAAATCAGGTAAATACGTTGAATCAATATGTGGAGAGGTTGCAATTAGCTGATACCCTTGTTTTTGAACATGATCTAAGCAAGGGATAGTATTATCAGTGTCTTTTTTAAACCGATGAATATTTACCCATTTGTGAGATCCACGAGCAACATGCCTTGAAATTTTATTGGTAAACTCATTTTCAATAGTGTACACATCCTGTATCCCAAAAATATCACATGAACGTATCACAGCACTTGTGTTGTGTGGCTGATAAATATCTTCCAAAACAACTGTAAAATGCTTTGTTCGTTCATTTAAAACCTTCTGAAATAGCTTTTTACGATTATCGGTAAGATAGGATTCTAAATAGCGTAATAAATCTTCTGTCATTGCATTTTAAAAGTAGTATTTTTACTTTATATCGAAGTGGATAATGAAAAAATTAGTGGTATTAACTGGTGCTGGTGTTTCCCGAGAAAGTGGATTAAAAACGTTTCGAGAGGCCGACGGATTATGGGAGGGTCACGATGTTATGGAAGTTGCCTCTCCTATTGGTTTTGCTAAAAATCCAGAGTTAGTTTTAGAATTTTACAACCAAAGACGAAAACAGCTTTTAGAAGTACTACCCAATCAAGCACACAAGAATATTGCCGAATTAGAGAACTATTTTGATGTTACCATTGTCACTCAGAATGTGGATGACTTGCACGAACGAGCTGGCAGTTCAAATGTAGTTCATCTGCATGGTGAATTATTCAAAGTGAGAAGCACTGTTAATACAAATTATGTAGTTGAATGGAAAACAGCCCTTAATTTAGGTGATTTATGTCCGCAGAAATCTCAATTAAGACCTCATATAGTATGGTTTGGTGAGGATGTTCCTATGTTCTCAAAAGCCGTTGAAATTGTTCAGGAGGCAAACATTATTATAATCATTGGAACGTCAATGCAAGTGTATCCCGCGGCCAGTTTATTTCAGTATGCTTCTACGAAAAATATATATTACATCGATCCAAATCCGAATAACGTTGGATTTCCCGATTTTATTGAAGTTATTCATGAAAAAGCGACTATTGGAACGAAACTCTTATTAGAGAAATTGACACTGAGATAAGATACGGCTGATAATTAATAAATTCAATGATATTTGTTCTAGAAGGAGTTTCGTTTTTAGGACTGTTTTACAAACTTAGACACATGATTAAAAACAGTTCCATCAGTAATTTCTGCTCCCGATTCTATGATTTGAAAAATTTCAAGATTTCTGTCTTTAGCATAGTTTTTTGATCCAAATAGAAGTTCAACATTTGGATGAGTAATGGAATTCATTACCCATGCAAAGTCCTGAGGGTTTGTGAAGTTTCTATCTCCTGTGAGTTTTACAACAATTCTTACAATTTTGTGATCACCACATTTGAATAGATTAAGAACATGATTAGAAGTGTGGGTAATAAATTCAGCCTTCGATAAAACATCTTCCCAAACCATGTCACTAAAAAGATTTAACTCTTCTTCAACAAGATTAGGATTTGAATCTTTAATGTTTGTCCATTCCTTTACATCAATTTCTTGAGAGGCTAAAAATGTTGCAAATTCCTCATGTAAGGCTTCGAGCTGTTCTTTAGTAAGTTGTCTGTACTTCATGCTGTTCAAAAAAAAAGCTCGTTGAGATAACGAGCTTTTTAAAAGTATGTTTATTATTTATGCTTCGGCAACAACGTCGAAAGTAATATCTACTACCACTTCTCTGTGTAAACGAATTTGAGCTTCGTATTTTCCTAAACGCTTCACAGAACCACCAATTACCTTGACAAATTTCTTATCAAGAGTCGTTCCAGCTTGTTCAAGAGCAGCCGTTAAATCGATATTATTTACCGATCCAAATAATTTATCGCCAGATCCAACTTTAGAAGGAATCTTAATTTCGTATCCTTTAATTGTATCTGCTTGTTTATTCGCATCATCAATCAATTTAGCTTCTTTAAAGGCACGTTGCTTTAAGTTTTCTGCTAAAACCTTTTTTGCAGAAGTTGTTGCTAAAATTGCTTTTCCAGTAGGAATTAAAAAGTTTCTACCATAACCATTCTTTACGGTTACGATATCATCTTTAAATCCTAAATTATCTACGTCTGTTTTTAAAATTAATTCCATAATACAACTTCTTAATTATTTTAACATGTCACCTACATATGGCATTAGACCTAAATGACGAGCTCTTTTAATAGCCTGCGCTACCTTTCTTTGATATTTTAATGAAGTACCAGTTAATCTTCTTGGTAAGATTTTTCCTTGCTCATTCACTAAGTACATTAAGAAATCAGCATCTTTATAATCGATGTATTTGATTCCTTTTTTCTTGAATCTACAGTACTTTTCTTCTTTCTTCGTTTCAATATCTAATGGAGTTAAATATCTAACATCCGTAGACTTTCCTCCTTTTGCTTGTTGTTCAATTGATGCCATAATTACTTGTTTGCAGATTTAAGGTTCGCTTTTCTTTTCTCTGACCAATCGATAGCGTGCTTATCTAATTTTACTGTTAAATAACGCATGATGCTATCATCTCTTCTGAATTCTAATTCAAAAGGAGCGATTTCTACCCCTTCAATTTCAAATTCAAATAAGTGATAAAAACCACTTTTTTTGTTCTGGATTGGATAAGCTAACTTTTTTAAGCCCCAATCTTCCTTGTGAATCATTTTGGCACCTTTGGAATTCAAATAGTCCTCGAACTTTTGAACTGTTTCCTTTATCTGTACATCAGATAAAACGGGATTCAAAATGAAAACAGTTTCGTAACGATTCATAATTTATATTTATTTTAAATTTTAAGCGTGCAAATATACTACTTTCTTATGAATAAATTCTACTAATTCAATAGAATTCAAGATATTTGTTACATTGACGAAATTTGATCCATGGAAATCCCAGAAATACCCAATTTAATACATTATGCTATTCCGTTTTTTATGCTAACGGTAATCATCGAGGTCATTTTAACGGTCAAGGTACGGCTAGAACATTATGAGTTTAAAGATGCTGCTACTTCAATTGCAATGGGATTAGGAAATGTGGCTATTGGTTTATTTACGAAGGGATTGGTTTTGGCGGTTTTTTATTTTTTCTATCAATTTCATATGATAACCATTCCGTTTTCTTGGTGGTCATGGATTTTAATTCTTTTTGCTGAAGATTTTTGTTATTATTGGTTTCATCGTATTTCGCACGAAAATCGATTCTTTTGGGCAAGCCATGTTGTGCATCACTCCTCTCAAAAATACAATTTAAGTACCGCTCTTAGACAGACATGGTCTGGCAGTTTCTTCTCATTTATTTTTTGGATTCCATTGGCTATCATCGGATTTCATCCAATTATGATCTTAGTCCAAATGTCTATTAGTCTTCTTTATCAATATTGGATTCATACCGAACTTATTGATAAATTACCGAAATGGTTTGAAGCAATTTTTAACACACCTAGTCATCACCGGGTGCACCACGCAACTAATCCGCAGTATTTAGACCGTAATCATGCGGGAATCTTCATTATTTGGGATAGAATATTCGGAACATTTGAACCTGAAGTGGAAAAGCCGGTTTACGGATTGGTAAAAAATATTGAAACGAATAACCCTGTAAAAGTTGCCTTTTTAGAATGGTATTTTATGTTCAAGGACTTTTTCACTTCGAAAACGTCTATAATGAACAAAATAAAATACCTGTACAAACCTCCAGGATGGAAACATGATGGTACAGGTAGTATTTCTTCTGATCTACGAAAAGAATGGGAAAAGCGAAACGCTTAAGCTTCGAAAGCTTTTAAATCAAAGGTTTCACTGATTTCGATATATACAATCTTTCCGTTTACAATATTTTAAGCAAAAATTAGATGTTTTAATACGGATCTACATCAATAATCATGCGAATGGATTGAAACTCTTTTACTGCCTCGAAAGTGGATTTCACTTTTAGAATGTGATTTTTTGTTTTATCAAGACTCTGTTTCGGTGGAATTTTAACTACTAAATTTTTTATATACTGATTCCTTATCCTTGATATTGCTGGGGTTGATGGGCCTAATACATTTGTTCCAAAGGAATTCTGAAGTGCTTTAGCCAACCACTGAATCCCCGCATTTACCTTCTGAAAATCTTTGTGTTTAAGTGTAATTTTAATTAATCTGTAAAAAGGCGGATAATGGAAATCTAGTCGCTCTTTTACCTGAGTGTTGAACATTTCAAAATAATTAGCATCAATCACCTGCCGTAAGGTTGGGTGCTCCGGATTGTAGGTTTGGATTAATACACTACCCTGTTTTTTAGATCGCCCTGCCCTTCCGGAAACCTGAACCATCAATTGAAAAGCTTTTTCATAAGCTCTAAAATCAGGGAAATTTAATAAGGTATCTGCATTTAAAACTCCGACTAAGGAAACATTATCAAAATCCAATCCTTTTGAAATCATTTGGGTTCCGACTAGAATATCGATTTCTCTTTCTTCAAAAGCATTAATGATTTTTTGGTATCCATATTTTCCTCTTGTGGTATCCAAATCCATTCGTCCAACCTTGTGATTAGGGAATAACTCTCGTAACTCCAACTCGATTTGTTCTGTTCCAAAACCTTTAGAATCTAATGTACTGTTTCCACAGGCATCGCAAGCATTAGGCATTGCGCGTACATAACTGCAATAATGACATCGCAATTCGTTTCGATATTTATGGTAGGTAAGACTGACATCGCAATTTGAGCATTGGGGTGCTATTCCACAGGTTTTACACTCGACAATAGGTGAAAATCCTCTACGATTCTGAAATAAAATGACCTGTTCTTTTTGATTTAAAGCGTGGTTTATGGCTTCTATCAATCGATCAGAAAACCATCCCGTCATTCTTTTCTTTCTCGTTTTTTCTCGAATGTTGACCAATTCAATTTTCGGCATTTGAACATCACCAAATCGTTTATGCAATTCGATTAATCCGTATTTCCCAATTTGACAATTGTGATAGGTTTCTACAGATGGAGTTGCTGACCCTAATAATACTTTTGCATTGTGAAGTGTTCCTAAAACAATGGCAGCATCTCTCGCATTATAACGAGGAGCAGGATCAAATTGTTTGTATGACGTTTCATGTTCTTCATCGACAACAATAAAACCAAGATTCGAAAAAGGTAAAAATAGGGCTGATCTGGCCCCAATTACGATTTGTGCTTTCGATTTATTGTTTAAAACATTGTCCCATACCTCTACCCGCTCGTTCATTGAGTATTTGGAATGAAATACTGATATCTTATCTCCAAAATAATTTTGAAGTCTTCCAATAATTTGAGTTGTAAGTGCGATTTCTGGAAGAAGAAATAATACCTGCTTATTGGAAGGTATAATATCTTCAATGAGCTTAACGTAGATTTCGGTTTTACCTGAACTGGTAACTCCGTGCAGTACGTTTATATTCTGTTCAGTAAAATTCTCTTTAATTGACAGATACGCTTTTGTCTGATTTTGAGATAGGCTTTTTAACGGGTGTACAGGATCTGTAAATGATATGCGATCTTTTTGATGATAGAAAAATTCGAATACACCCTTTTTCTCTAGTGAATTAATTACAGCCTGAGATATTTGTATTTCAGATTCTAATAGTTTGGGGGTGATAAGATTTTGACTAGCCGATAATTGAAAATATCCAAGAACAGCATCTTTTTGTTTTGGAGCACGATGAAGTAATTCTAAAAGAGATTTCAATTCGTCCTCATCGGCATATGTATTGGTAAGACGAACGTATTTAACAAGTTTGGGCTTGTATTGTTTGTAAATCTCCTCTTTCACATAAATCACACTCTTCTCCAATAAGCCATTTATTACAGGCATTACGGCCTTCTTTTCAAGAATATCAGAAATTTGATGAACTGATAATTGAGTATGGTGTTCAAGAGCTTCCAGAATTAAGAACTCATCATCAGAAAGGGGCAAGTCCTTGTGAAAATTTTTATTTAAGTAAATGGTAGTTTCACTTTCAAGTAATAAAGCAGATGGAATAGCAGCCCTAAAGACTTCCCCTAATGAACACATGTAGTAATTCGCCAACCATTCCCAATGCTGTAATTGCTTTTCTGTAACAATAGGATTTTTATCTAATATCTGATAAATATCTTTTGCTTCGTATGTAGTTGGTGGATCTAGATGGGTAGAAAAAACCAGGCCTGTGTAAATCTTATTTTTACCAAATGGAACCGCCAAACGAGTTCCTTTTTTTACAAAACTAAACTCAGATTCAGTAATTCGATACGTAAACATGTTTTTTATCGGAACGGGTAAAATAACATCTACAAAAAACACGATATCTCTATTTTGGTTATTAATAGTTAACTTATAAATAATAACTGAAATTTTGTAAAGGAATTTGTACCTTTAACGTGCCCTTTTGAACAGGAAATAGATTCAATTAATATTTTTAATTTCGAACAAAATTAACCATATTTGAAACCAATATGATAATGAACAAAATTTATTTAAGGTATTATTGATTATTTCCTAATATAAGTACTAATACTTGATTCAAATCAGTTATTACAAAAAAGACCAAACACTCAGTCAAGGCATCTAAATACCATTAAAAATACATATTTTAGTATATGTAGGAGATTAAAAAAACAACGCTTATGCAACTTCAAGATTTTCTTAATTTAGGACAACATATCAACATCGATGGCAGTAAATTATTCGTCATCGACATTGATAACAGCGATAGCATTGATAAAAAAACAATTGTTATTTTAAATGGCTTTCCTGCGATTTCCTACGACTATCATAAGATTATTTTGGAACTTTCAAACTATTATCGAGTTGTAATTCACGATCATTTTGGATTTGGCTTTTCACAGCTACCAGATACCTATTGTTTTTCTTTAGTTGAGCAGGCTGATATTTGTATTAAGCTTTGGACAAAACTAAATTTAAGAGAATTCACCTTAATGGGTCATAATTTTGGAACAAAAGTAGCTCAAGAGATTTTATTTAGATTTAATGCAAATATTCTTCCTTTTAAAATTAAAAAGGTGATTTTGTCACAAAACAGCAAGCGAATAGATTATATGAATATTGTGAATATTCATAAAATTCTTAAAGATTCAGATTTTACAAAAAACAGAGAAGATTTAATTGAATTTTACAACAAGAGTTTGATGAATAATTTAAATCAAATTGAAGCAATCAAGATGAAAAATATTTGGCAAGAATTTAATGATTTTCATGGCCAAAAAGAACTTCTTGCCTTATCAAACTTTTTGGAAGAAACCTATTTGTATTGGCATCGCTGGGCTAAAGCATTGAAGGCTTCTGAAATCCCCATAAAGATATTTTGGCGAAAAGATGACCCTGCAATCAAAGAAGTAGCGATTATGTTAGCGTCTAATCAACCAAAAAATGTAGAATTTATTGAAAATGAAAAATGTTTTGTAATAGAAGAAGAGCCTCTTGAGTGGATTAAGATGATAATGAAAAGAACCAATAAAACCGTCTTTGATTCCATACGTTTAAAGTATAAGGTGATTTAAATGAGAAAATCAAACACAGAAGGTGATATTCAATTAAACATAATGAAATTAAAAAAAGAACTACAAGTTCATTTTAAATAAAACAGTCAATCATGAACCGAAAACTGAATTGTGTATTATTAGTAGATGATTCTGATTCTACAAATTACGTGAACGAAAAAATTGTTAATCGTGCAGATATAACAAATAAGGTAGTAGCCAAAGAAAGCGGAATGGATGCATTAGAGTATTTGAAAACAGCTGGCGATAATGAATATCCCGAATTGATTTTTTTAGATATTAATATGCCAGGTATGAATGGATGGGAATTTTTGGAGGCCTATGAAAAACTTGACAAAAGGAATAATGGTTTACTGGTAGTCGTTATGCTGACAACTTCATTAAATCCTGATGATCGAACAAAAGCCGTACGATTAGGCTATGTTGGTGATTTTATAAATAAGCCGCTCAATACTGATAAGGTGCTGGAAATTTATGAGACATTTTTTAAGCATCGCAGATAATCTTTTTTATTTTCCTTTCTATTAATCGACTTTGATTGTTTGTTCATGCAAAGACTATTAATGTCCTCTAATCATATTTAAATACTTCTTATATCCTTTACATTGGTAATTTCGAAAACCAAATTATCACTTTCTTAGATTAAGGTAACAGCTTTCGCCTCCTTTTTTTATTCTTTAATACGATTAAAATTGTATTGTTTTTTAGGGTCTAAATCTAAAACTTGACGTCTTTATCGATTTTGCAAATTTTCGAATTGAAAAAATAATGCACATTTTCCAGTTTTCGAACTTTATTTTGTTTCCTGTATATCAAGTACTTATAATTTTTTGACACCCATTTATCGGTATAATATTCGCTAGAATTAGGTAGCTGAAAATTTCACCAATTCTTGGTATTGTGGGCATTGAATTCGCTATTTACATTTGAAACAACAATGTAAACCATGTTCTCTATACGTAAGGATTTTAAGATGTAATCCATACAAAAAAGAAGAACGAAATGCCCGAAAAAATGAATATAACAGATATTACAATTAATGATTGGTCAAAGCTACACAGCTTGACTCGTATCAATAATGAAATTGTATCTTACATTGACACCGAAGATGGTGATAATACTATTTTATTCCTTCACGATTTTGGTACGAATTCCTATTCATTTTACAAACAATTACAACAACTACAACATGAGTACAGAATTGTAATTCCAGATTTAATCGGGTTTGGATTTTCTAATAAACCACGAAACTATTACTTCTCAATATTGGATCAGGCACAAATGATAATTAAGCTGCTTGAAAAATTAGAGATCAATTCTGTAACTGTGGTTTCTCAAGGATATGGTACTTCTGTTTTGCTTGAAATAATAGCAGAAATGCAGAATTTAAATTCAAAGATTATTAATCTAAATTTTACCAACATTGTTTTACTTAATGGTAGTTTGACTATTGAAGTGTTGAAATCTAGTAGTTCAAATGATCTGATAAACAATACGATAAATACGAAATTTAATCAGATTGGGTATTCTTATCAACTATTTGAAAAAAATTTCAACCTAGCGCTCCAGCAACCATCTAAAGTAACTACGAATGATATTAGGATACTTTGGAGCCTTATGTCTGTAAATAGTGGACAACGATATCTTCAATTTGTTGATTACACCATATTAGAGCGTAAACAATTCGCGAAAAAATGGATTGGTGCTCTTAAAAATACGAGAACTAACGTACTTATTGTTTGGGGAGAAAGCGATATTACAAATAATAAAAAATTAGCTGATAAACTTCATCAAATTGTAGAAGGTTCAGAATTGAAATTGATTGAATCATGTGGTCATTTTCCAAGTCTTGAACAACCAGAAATATTCAATGGAATTTTGGAAGAAATTACAAAAGAACAAATTCTAAGTTAATATGTAGAAAAGCAAAATGTAGAGTGCGTATAATTAACATACAAGAACAGACTTGAGGTTAATATAAGTTAGGGGCAAAACGAATATACAAGCTCTACATTTTTAAAAATATAAATGCATGTCTTAAATAAACCCCTATTAAGCAATTCCCCGATAAGTGACTAAATACTGAGAATATTTAGTCACTTTCTTTTTTTAAGAATTTTTTATTCCTATTCCTTAACTTGTACCTTAAAAAATAAAACCCTATGACAGCATTGGAATGGAAAAAAAAAGGCAAATACTTTACAGTTTTTCATAATAAAATCTTTACAATTGACCAGGGGAATTCAAAAGAAGTTTTGTTAGTGCTTCATGGTTATCCTACTTCATCTTTTGACTATTACAAAGTGATTGATCAACTTTGCAATTCCTACAGAGTCATCATTCATGATCATTTAGGATTTGGGTTCTCTGATAAACCATACGATGCAAGCTATTCACTAAAACATCAGGCCGATCGTGCATTATCCTTATGGAATAAATTAAATATTAAGGAGGCTACATTACTCGCCCATGATTATGGTACTTCGGTTGCAACTGAAATAATTGCTCGAGCTAATAACTCAGAAATAGACTTAAAAATTAAAAAGTTAATCTTATGTAATGGTAGTATTCATATTGAATTTTCCAAACTACGAACCATCCAAAAATTACTTCGAAATAGATGGACTGGACCTTTTGTTGCAAAATTGACGAACTACCGGATATTTCGCAACAATATGAGGAATGTATATTATGATCCTTCTAAAGTATTAGATTCTGAATTGGAAGAAATGTGGGGAATTTTAAATTTTAATTCTGGCAAGAAGGTTATTCATCAATTAACTCAATATATAACAGAACGATATACCTATTGGGACCGTTGGGTCGGAGCAATACAAGCAACAGAAATAGCTACAACGATTATATGGGCAGAAAATGATCCGATTGCCATTCCAAAAATTGGAGAAACCTTAGCTTCTGAAATCCCAAATAATTCCATCAAATGGATTGAAAATACCGGACACTTTTTAATGTTAGAAAATCCAGATCAATGGGTAAAAGCTGTATTAGAAGCATGAAACGTATAAAAAAATATTAGAGGCTGTAAAAGAATCTGGCAGAAAGAAAATAAATATTGTATTCCTCATACTATTTACTCATTGTAGGAATATGATGTAAGGATAGGACGCAAATAATTCCTCTATGTAGTAATAAGATGCTTTGCCTTTCGAGTACCCTCGTACAATTCATATTTCACAAATCTACAGTCCAAACTCGCATTTCTCAACGGAATTCTTTTTGAGGTTCGTAAACCAACATGCTTTAGCGCTTGAATATCTGAAGTAATAATCCAAGCTACAGAGCCCGAATAATGGTTTTTAAGCGTATTTCCTATATTTTTGTAAAACTCCTCTGTATCAATAGATAAACGTTCTCCATATGGTGGATTAAACATGATAATGGTATTTCCGAATACTTCTTTTTTAGAATTAAAGAAATTCACGTGATGTACTCCTACAAACTCTTCCAAATTGGCGTTAATCAAATTTTGTTTCGCTTTTCGAACAGCTGATGGAGCCTTGTCAAATCCCATGATTTTGCAGTGTAGCGATTTAATTCGTTTTAATAATGAGTCATGAATTGTGTAAAACAAATCTTCATTGTAATCTTTCCATTTTTCAAAAGCAAACTGTTTTCTATTAATATTTGCAGGAATGTTACAAGCAATCATTGCCGCTTCAATAAGAATTGTACCAGAGCCACACATAGGATCGATAAAGTTTTCATCCCCTGTAAATCCCGATAGCATTACCATTCCCGCGGCTAACACCTCATTAATCGGAGCAATATTAGTTGCTGTTCTATATCCACGTTTATGTAATGAATCTCCAGAGGAATCAATTGATATGGTTAACCACTCTTTTTGAATGTGTATATGAATTCTTAAATCAGGATTTTTGATATCGACGTTAGGTCTCTTACTCTCCTTGTGCCGGAAGTAATCTGCTATGGCATCCTTAGATTTTAATGCAATATAATGCGAATTCGTGGTGAAATTATTTGAATTCACTACTGCATTAATCGCAAATGTAGCATCTGTCGAAAGATATCTTTCCCATTTAATTCTCTGAATTTGCTGATACAAGTCCTTTTCATCATAAATACGAACTTTTTTCAAGGGCTTTAAGATTCGAATGGCGGTTCTAAGAGACAGATTCGCCTTATACATGAACCCTAAATCTCCTTCAAAAGAAACATTACGAACGCCTTCTCTTATGTTCTTGGCACCCAAGTTTAAAAGTTCTTTGGCTAAAACACTTTCCAAACCGAAAAGTGTCGTGGCAACCATGGCATAGTCTTTTTGCATCCAAATAAATTTCTACAAAAGTACACTATAAAATGGGGAGCGCAACAATTTAAAATGTTTACTTTTATATCCTCGAAATGGGAAAATTAGATTGGTTTAAAAATTGGTTCAACACACCGTTCTATCACATTCTGTATAAAGATAGAAATGATGAGGAGGCAAAGAAATTCATGGAACGAATAATGACATTTTTAGCGATGCCTAAAGATGTTCATATATTGGATATTCCTTGTGGAAAAGGAAGACATTCGAAATATTTAAATTCTCTTGGATATAAAGTGACGGGTGCAGATTTATCTAATAAAAGCATCCAATTTGCCAAACAATTTGAAAATGAAACACTTTCTTTTGATGTTCACGATATCCGAAATCGCTTTACAAATCAATACGACATAATTCTCAATTTGTTTACAAGTTTCGGGTATTTCAATCAGGAGAATAATATTCAGGTTTTAAAGAATATCAAAAACGGATTACAATCTAATGGAAAGTTCGTTTTAGATTTTATGAACGCATCCTATGTAAAAGAACATCTGGTTACAAATGAAATAAAGGTTGTAGATAATATTCCTTTTGTAATTTTTCGTGAAATAACAAATGGTGAAATTTTGAAACATATTTCCTTTCAGCATGAGGGTAAACAATATCGTTTTACAGAAAATGTTAAATATTTAGATTTTAGTACATTACAATCCATGTTAATAGAAGCCGGTTTTACAATTGATGCTGTTTTTGGAGATTATCAATTGAATTCATTCATTGAATCTTCTTCTGAACGATTAATTTTTGTAGCTAGATGAGTTATATTATTCTTTTTGCTTCTGTTATTATAGGAGCTGTATTAGTATATGTGTATAAACCAGATCAAAAAGGTCTGCGACTTTTATTGGCCTTTAGTGGTGCTTATCTCTTAGCGATTACAGTACTTCACTTATTACCAGGTATTTATGAAAATACAAAATTTGGAAATGGAATAGGTTTATTAATTCTTTTCGGTATCCTCTTACAGTCAATTTTAGAGTCCTTTTCCAAAGGAATAGAACATGGACATAGTCACATAAAAGGACAAAAAGGAACTTTTCATTTTTTGTTTTTTGGAAGTCTTTGCATTCACTCCTTACTTGAGGGAATGCCAGTTTTGAGTTCGAATGAAAATTTGGTTTGGGCAATTGCTATACATAAATTACCAATTGCTATTGTGTTAACAGCTTTTTTTATTCAAAAAGAGCTTTCAAAACTATCAATTGTTACGGCCTTATTAGTGTTTGCACTGATGAGTCCATTAGGGATATTTTTAGGTGACAAAATAGAAATTCTGAATAATTATATGTCAGAAATTACCGCGGTAGTAGTTGGTGTATTTTTTCACATCTCAACTGTTATTCTATTCGAATCAACTGAAAACCATAAATTTAATATAAAGAAATTCGGAGTTATTGTATTAGGCTTTTTGATTTCTTACCTAAGTTTGTAGCGTATTTAATTGGCTACTTCATTGATAAATTTGATTCGCATCAAGCGCAATTCTTCATCATCGTATTCACCATCAAATTCGTCAAGAGCTTCTTGAATCTTATCTGATTCAGCTTCCATAAAATAGTCAAAAATTTCTTCTTGTTGGTCCTCATCCAGTATATCTTCAAGAGCATAATCAATATCCAATTTAGTTCCAGCATAAATAATGGCTTCCATTTCCTTAATTAACTCAGACATTTCCAAACCTTTAGATTGAGCAATGTCATCTAATGGTATTTTTTTGTCTGTATTTTGGATGATGAATAGTTTTAAACCAGAATTTAAGCCTGTCGATTTAACAACCAGGTCATCAGGACGTAAAATTTCATTTTCTTCAACATACTTCTCGATTACCTGAATAAACTCCTTTCCGAATTTTCTAGCCTTGCCTTCTCCTACTCCATGAACTTTTGCAAGTTCTTCAAGATTTATGGGATATTTTAGCCCCATATCGTCTATGGATGGGTCTTGAAAAACAGCAAACGGTGGTACTCCTTGTTGATTTGCAACCTTCTTTCTGAGTTCTTTGAGAATTTTCACTAACTTTTCATCTGCCGCCACAGCATTAGATTTAGTGTTTGTAATGATTGAATTATCATCTTCAGAAGTATAAACATGATCTTCAGTCATCATAAAATTTGATGGGTTTTCTAAATAGTCTTTACCTTTTTCTGAAATCTTCAATACTCCGTATTGTTCAATCTCTTTAGTGATAAAATGCGCTACCAATATCTGTCGAATCAATGCCATCCAATATCCACCCTCTTTCTCTTTACCAATCCCGAAGAAGGGTTGTAAATGTGTTTTATGAGAATTCAGTAAGGCATTTTCTTTACCGATTAAGGTATTTACAATTTCTTTAGACTTATATTTTTGCAGTGTTTTTTGAATAACGCTCAACAATTTTACGACGTCGTCTTTTGCTTCGTGCTTTTTCTTCGGATTTCGAGTATTGTCATCCATATCTGCACCAATACCATTTACTTCATCGAATTCCTCACCGAAATAATGCAGTAGATATTTTCTTCTGTTCATTGAGGTTTCAGCATAGCCAACAACTTCCTGAAGCAAGGCATGACCAATCTCCTGTTCCGCTACTGGCTTACTTGCCATGAATTTTTCAAGTTTTTCTATGTCCTTATACGCATAAAAAGCCAAACAATGCCCTTCTCCATCGTCTCTCCCCGCTCGTCCGGTTTCCTGATAGTAACTTTCTAGACTCTTTGGTATATCGTGATGAATAACAAAACGAACGTCAGGCTTATCGATTCCCATCCCGAAGGCAATCGTAGCCACAACCACATCACAATCTTCCATCAAAAACATGTCCTGATGCTTTACTCTAGTTTTCGCATCAAGTCCAGCATGATAAGGAACAGCTTTAATACCGTTCACCTGAAGAATCTGAGCAATTTCTTCAACCTTTTTTCTACTTAAACAATACACAATGCCTGATTTTCCAGGTCGTTGTTTAATGAATAGAATAATATCTTTTTCTACTTCTTTTGTTTTAGGGCGCACCTCATAAAACAAATTCGGACGATTAAATGATGCTTTAAACTTATTGGCATCAGTGATCCCTAATGTTTTTAAAATGTCATCCTGTACCTTCTGGGTTGCTGTTGCAGTCAAACAAATGACAGGAACATTATCAATTGCTTTGATAATGTGTTTAAGATTGCGGTATTCTGGCCTGAAATCATGTCCCCATTCCGAAATACAATGCGCTTCATCAATGGCAACAAATGAGATTTTTTGACTCTTTAAAAATCTTACATATTCCTCTTTGATTAAAGATTCTGGCGCAACATATAACAATTTTGTTGTTCCATCTGCAATATCACTCTTCACCTTAGCGACTTCTGTTTTGTTTAACGAAGAGTTTAAAACATGGGCGATTCCGTCATTTTCCGAAATTCCACGAATGGCGTCCACCTGATTTTTCATCAAAGCAATTAAAGGAGAAACTACAATAGCTGTCCCTTGTTTCATTAAGGCTGGAAGCTGATAGCACAATGATTTGCCTCCACCCGTGGGCATAATAACGAAAGTGTTATTGTCATTAACAATACTTTCAATTACATCCTTTTGAAGTCCCTTGAAAGAAGTAAAACCAAAATATTTCTTTAATGGTTGGTATAAATCCATTTATCGAAGTAGGCATTTACAAATTACACTATTGAAACATCAGTAATCATATTGGTCAGATGCTATTTTTGTGCTAATTTTGTTTTCAATTTCTAAGATAAAACTTTTTTTTATTCTGTTAAAATAAGACAACTTGAAAAATAGCGAATTAATTCTTCAAAAAGCTAAACAAACCATTTTAGCAGAGAGCCAGGCCATAGCCTATTTATCTGAGCTTATTGATCATAACTTGGTAAATGCTGTGGGCTGTATTTTAGAATCTAAAGGACGTGTTGTTGTTACTGGTATTGGTAAAAGTGCCAATATTGCCACTAAAATTGTAGCCACGTTAAATTCAACCGGAACTCCTTCTATCTTTATGCATGCGGCAGATGCCATCCATGGTGATCTTGGAATCATTCAGAAAAACGATGTTGTGGTGTGTATTTCAAAGAGTGGTAACACTCCCGAGATTAAAGTGTTGATTCCCTTAATCAAGAATAGTCAGAATAAAATTATCGCCATAACAGGTAATACGGATTCTTATCTTGGAAAGAATGCAGATTTTGTATTAAATACCTATGTTGAAAAAGAAGCGTGTCCGAATAACCTTGCCCCAACCACCAGCACTACTGCACAATTGGTGATGGGAGATGTGTTAGCCGTTTGTTTGTTAGAGTTAAAAGGGTTTTCATCCAAAGACTTCGCAAAATTCCATCCTGGTGGTGCTTTAGGCAAGAAATTGTATTTACGAGTTTCAGATTTGATTGTGAAGAATGAGGTTCCTAAAGTTTCTTTGGATGCAACTGTGGTTCAGGCGATTATTGAAATTTCTGAAAAAAGATTAGGTGCTACAGCTGTTTTAGATTCTTCCAATGCGATTTGTGGAATCATTACAGATGGAGATGTAAGGAGAATGCTGAGTAAATCGACAAAAATTGAAGATTTTACGGCAGGGGAAATTATGAGTAAAAATCCGAAAACAATTGCGGAATCAGCCATGGCTATCGATGCATTAGACATCATGGAAAATAATAATATTACTCAAGTGTTGGTTGTGAATGAGCGCAATCGATATGTTGGTGTAGTGCATTTGCATGACATTTTAAAAGAAGGTATTTTCTAATGAGTGGTACTGAAAAAGAAATGTCTTTCTTAGGACATTTAGAGGAACTTCGTTGGCATTTGATTCGCTCTGCAACAGCCATATTGATTATTGCTATTGTCTTATTCGTATTTCAAAAACAGGTTTACGAAGAATTCTTATTAGCGCACAGAAAACCAGACTTTATCACATATCAATTGTTTTGTGACTTTTTCCAATTATTTGGGGTGGAAAGCGGATTTTGTAATGTTCAATTTAAGGATAGTTTACTGAGTTTAAAACCCACACAACAGTTGATGAATTCCATTTGGTCCTCTGTTATATTAGGATTGATTTTAGCCTTTCCGTATTTACTCTGGGAGATGTGGAGATTCATCGCTCCAGGGCTAACGTCAGAGGAGCGAAAAAAATCAAGAGGATTTATTTTTGTAGCCTCTTTCCTATTCTTTCTGGGGATTTTATTCAGTTTCTATGTCATTGCGCCGATTTCCATACATTTCTTGTATAATTATCAGATTACGGATTTAATTCAAAATAACTTCACCATGGATAGTCATATAGGATTGGTTACCAATATGTTACTCGGTATTTCTATTTTGTTTGAATTACCAGTATTGGTGTACTTTTTGACTAAAATTGGATTGATTACACCTGAGTTTCTGAAAAGATACCGAAAACATGCATTGGTAGTAGTTTTAATCGTTGCTGCGATTATCACTCCGCCAGATATTGCAAGTCAGATTATTGTCGCCATTCCTATTCTTATTTTATATGAAGCAAGTATTAAAGTTTCACGAATGGTATTGAAAAAACAAATGAAGCATGAACAACAAAGTAAAAGAGTTTAATGAGTATCGTTCTCGAATGAACGATATGATTTTATCAGACGATAATAAAATTATCAAAAGAATATTCAATTTAGATACCAACGCTTTCAAGGAAGGTCATTTACCAGTAAAAACGAAGGAATTATTAGGTCTTGTGGCTTCTACTGTTTTGCGCTGTGATGATTGTATCGCCTATCATTTGGAAACTTGTTATAAACTCGGAGTTACCAAGGAGGAAATGATGGAAACTATGTCTATAGGAACTCTAATTGGTGGTACGATTGTAATTCCGCATTTAAGAAGAGCTGTTGAATATTGGGAAGCTTTGGAACAGCAATAAAGAATTATCATTTTTATTACTAATTCTTTTATGTAATTTTAGACTCAGAATAGAGCAGATATATGATATTACGAGCAGATAACATTGTAAAAATATACGGAAGCCGAAAGGTAGTTAAAGGTATTTCTTTACAGGTAGAGCAAGGTCAAATTGTTGGTTTATTAGGACCCAATGGAGCTGGTAAAACGACTTCTTTCTACATGATTGTAGGTATGGTTAAACCGAATAACGGCCGTATTTTTCTTGATGAAGAAGAAATCACAACAGATCCAATGTATCTGAGAGCTCAAAAAGGAATTGGGTATTTAGCGCAGGAAGCTTCAGTATTCCGAAAATTATCTGTAGAAGACAATATTATGAGTGTACTTCAGTTCACTAAATTATCTAAAAAAGAGCAGGAATTTAAATTGGAATCCCTTATCGAAGAATTCAATATTGGTCATGTTCGAAAAAATAGAGGTGATTTATTGTCGGGTGGTGAGCGACGAAGAACAGAAATTGCTCGATGCTTAGCTTCAGATCCTAAATTTATCCTTCTTGATGAACCATTTGCTGGTGTAGATCCAATCGCTGTAGAAGATATCCAATATATTGTTGCGCATCTTAAAGATAAAAATATCGGTATTCTAATTACCGATCACGATGTACAGGCAACGCTTGCCATTACAGATAAAACCTATCTAATGTACAATGGTGGAATTCTTAAAGAAGGAACACCAGAGGAATTAGCTGCAGATGAGTTGGTTCGTAAAGTATACTTAGGTAAAGACTTCGAATTGAAAAAGAAAAAGATTTTTCAATCTTAATCTTCACTTTTAAAAATTAGCGACATCACAATATACAATGTGATAATTAGTGGAATTGCTGCATACTTCATGAAGATTAGTAATACTATTGATCCTAATATTAACGCGTATTTAGAGATATTTTCCTTAAATCCGAACGAAGAAAACTTTAATGCCATCAATCGAATTGGGCTATTCATGAGGTAACTTAAAAGTAACGTAATCGCAATTAATACATAATTATTCTTTAACCCATAAATCACAAATTCACTGCTCGAATAGGTCTGAATTAAAGGTAATGATATTACAAAAAGACACATCGCCGGAGTCGGTAATCCAATGAAGCTTTTCGTTTGTCTGGTATCCAAATTGAAGGTAGCTAACCTGTAACAGGCGGCGAGACTCAAAATTAATCCTATATAGGGCACATACCCAGCATCATATTCCATTCTGCCGAGCGAGATATTTACATCCTGATCTGTTAAATGTGGAAGAATATTGAGATATAACAAATAGTACATCACTAACCCAGGTACTACCCCACTGGTTACCATATCCGCTAGGGAGTCTAACTGTTTCCCAAACTCACTTTGTGTACCCATAATTCTTGCAAGAAATCCGTCAAAAAAATCAAAACCAATCGCAAGTGCAACACATATTGCCGCTTTATCGAAATTCTCTAAAACAACATAGTTAACGGCTAGGATACCAAAAAACAAATTGGCTAACGTTAATAGGTTTGGAATAAATCTTAAGACATTCATTTAGTTGATTTTTAGCGAAGATATGAAATCGATTTTGGATTTTTAAAAAGCTATATATTTACCTTAAAATCATGAAATAAATTATGCCTGTATTACCAACAGACTTTTTACCGACTTTACCCTTTCGAAATGGTCATTTTAATACCATGTATAGACCCTTATTCATGAAAGACACCATTCGTTATGACCGGAAGCGCATTGAAACATGGGATAACGATTTTTTTGATCTCGATTTTTCTATTGTTGGATCAAATACCATCATCCTTCTAATTCATGGATTAGAAGGAAGTTCTGAATCAAATTATATCGTTTCTTCTGCCAACTATTTCAATGGATATGGAGTTGATACGGTTTCCTTCAATTTGCGAGGCTGCAGCGGAGAAGACAATAAATTATTGGGTACCTATCACAGTGGAAAAACAGAAGATGTAGATTTTGTTGTAAACCATTTAATTGATGAATACGATTATGAGCATATGATCATCGTTGGATTCAGTTTGGGTGGTAACATGACCTTAAAATATTTTGGAGAACAAGGAAACTCAATTTCTTCTCAAATCAAAGGTGGAATAGCTGTATCTGTCCCAATTGATTTGGTGACTTCCCAAGCCGAAATGAATAGAATGAAGAATAAGGTTTATATGGAGGTTTTTCTGAAATCAATCAAAAATAAAGTGCTAGAAAAATTACATAAATTTCCTGATTTTCAAATTGATAAAGACAAACTTTTTAAAGCTACAAAGTTTAAGCATATTGAATACTTATATACCGCACCGGTATTCGGATTTAAAAGTCCTGAGGATTACTGGGTTCGAGCGAGTTCCAAACCTTACATTCCCAATATTAAAGTACCTACCCTTCTCATCAGTTCAAAAGATGATTCATTTTTATCAAAAGAATGTTATCCGTTTGATGAAGCCCATAACTCAGAATATTTCTTTTTTGAAGCGCCTAATTATGGTGGTCATGTCGGATTTATGTCTTCGTTTAAACCAAGTGAAAATCGATGGCTAGAAAAACGAATGCATCAATTTATTGAGAAAGAAATCAATCTGAAGTTCTAAATAACAATAAGCTGTTAAATTCTCAGTTATTTAAGTAACAATTTCGATATTTGTTCATATTTCAGATGCATTGAAAACGAAATCCTTTCTAATACTACTATTCTTCTATTCCGCCATTCAGGCGCAGGTATTTCGTAATTATTCGAATGAATTTTTAAGTATTGGTGTAGATGCAGCAGCTCTAGGTATGAGTAAATCAGTAGTGGCTACTACAAATAATGTGAATGCCATTTACTGGAATCCAGCCGGATTGGTTGGTATTGAAGACTATCAAGGATCTTTAATGCATGCCTCCTATTTTGCCGGAATAGCAAATTATAATTTTGCCGGATTTGCCATGCCAATCAATCGAGAAAGTGCGTTTGGTGTATCGATTATACGATTTGGGGTTGATGATATTTTAAATACCACAGAATTAATTGATAATCAAGGTAATATTGATTTCAATAGAGTTAGCCTTTTCTCCGCAGCAGACTATGCAATTAATGTAGCCTATGCTAGAAATCTCATTTTTAAAGATGTTAAGTTTGGAGTGAATGCCAAAGTTATTAGAAGGATAATTGGTGATTTTGCATCATCATGGGGCTTCGGT
>Ga0213864_10000254_pt1 | contig 23741 bp, 32 predicted proteins | sample PICome_5_FD_160078 | JGI IMG/M metagenome (GOLD analysis project Ga0213864, IMG submission 160078) | Coastal seawater microbial communities near Pivers Island, North Carolina, United States - PICO247 | ecosystem: Environmental > Aquatic > Marine > Coastal | place: USA: North Carolina... | reverse complement strand
GATAGGTTACAGCGTTTCTGGTATCCGAATAGGGCCTGCGCAGCATGAGTGGTGTGTGTGAGTGCTCCTTTGCATTTAGGTCGCTGGCCCCCTAAATCCTAGATTCTCTGAACGGTCGCTATATATCTAGTCCCCGCCGGAGCCTATCATACTGGGATACCCTGGATCAACTTGGATGGGTTTGTCCACTTGACTGGCTTAAGGTTTGTCAGATTATTTAGTTTTTTAAAAAAATGAAAAAACTTAGAAACTTAGACCTACTGAGGCCTGGACTAGAGGGTTACGCTGGATGGTTACCTGGGCTCCTAGTTCTAGGTTTGAGTTAGGTGCTTGGTGTAGTATACCATACATTGGGTTTACCTTGGTCCTGATCTCCCTTTCTATACTGTAGATGTTATCTCCCCTATATGGTAGTATGCCTGTAGGGTCTATGTAGTTTAGGTCTGATTTAATGGTTTGGATGTTTAGGCCTATGATGTGTTTGACTTGGTCCTTTTCTAGTAGGTATCCTATGCCTATCTCTTGTCTCTGCTTGAATTCTCCTTGGTATTGGTCTCCCCATCCCTCTGCTTCTATCCTGTTTATGTTGTCGTAATATTTGTTGGGATTCGATTTGCTTGAGCGCGCGTGCAGGTAGAGGCCATACTTGTTGCTGATGGTGGTGTAGAGGCCGAATGAGACTGGATCGGTGATTAAAGTTGAGACTGCGATCGACGCGCCGAAGCTGAAGGCGAGCGTCGAGTTTGAGTATGCCTTGTAACGGCGACCATAGTCAGTGAAGTAGGGATATGTAGGATAGGTTGGGTAGACTGGATAGACTGGCCTCGGGTAGACAAAAGAAGGCTGAACCTCTACTCCTTGGGAGCTCGAGTTTTCAGCCTTCTTCTGCTGCTTTTGCTGCTCTTCAGTTTGCGCAGATACTGAGATACTGAGCGCTAAGAATATGATCGCGAATAGAGACCTCATCGACCTTATCTGATTCGCTCTATGTTCTTGGCATCAGGACCCCAGAATAGAGCTTGGAACACATCATCACCGTAGTGGAAAGCTACGACTGCATCGGCCTCAAACCTAACTGCCTGCTTAGCGTTCCAGTGCTTCATGGCCTTTTCAATGGTACCATAAGCATGTTCAATATAGTCTTCAGGGAAAGCGTAGTTCCAACCTGGTTTTGGAGCTGACTTTCTAGAACCCCATGACATACCTAGATCGTTAAGGTCTTGTGTGCCTCTAGTGAACCCGTCCTTGACTATGATATCTGCGTGATTGGTTAGGTGGATCAACTTGACTCCCTTCGGTAATTCGTTAGGCTCATCAAAGAAGTATGAGATTGGTAGTCTTGGATAGTATATCTTGTTGTCTACACCTCTGAATAGTTTTTGTAGTTGGTCTTCTGTTGCATCCTTGCCCTTTACTCCATCTAATCCTAGTTGATGGACTAATGGCATCATTCCTTTAGCGTTAACTATGATATCGAACTTTTCAGCTGGTGTTTTATCGAGCGCGCGCCGAAGGTCGTCGATCTTGCCCTCGTTGAGAAATCCTTCATATAGCTTTAGATACTTCATAGTTCTATTAGACTGGGTGCCATGGTCTAATCCAGTAGTCCCAAATAATTTGCTTTGTTTTCTTCATAGTTCTTATTATTGTGGCCAGATCATTACAGTCCCTGGATCATACCATTCGCTATACCAGCCCATTTTATTGAGCTGCTTTTCCCAGGTGTTAATAGTACCGAACGTTCGGTTTTTGTAGTCTTCTGAGTAGTAGCTGTATATGACATCTCCTTTGTACTCGTCGCCGCACTCGCCGCAGAGCCAAATGCCTCCTGGGTTACCGTTGAATTCTTCAGAGGTTCCAGCTACACTCATGGTCTTCTCGATCCATGCGATAACCTCATCCCTGGTCTTTGCCTTAGCTTCGTTTAAGAAGTCTTCGTAGTCGTTAACGTGCTTCATATCTTATAACTTTTTTGTGCCTGTCTTGTAGTCTTGCTTGTAGCCGCCTATAACTGGAAACTCAGCCTCTAGCTCGTAGCCCATCTTTTCCCAAAAACCGACTGACTTCTTATAAGCATCGATCTCAACATACTTAGCACCTTGAGACTTAGCCCACTTCTCGAACTTCAAGACCTCCTTCTTAGCCAACCCTTCACCCCTTCTTGAGCTGTCGACTTCTATGTGATCGATCTTAGCCTTGTCACCGTCTACGTAGCCAGTCATGTCGACTGTATCTTTGTTGTAGCCAGTGTAGTAGTTGTTGCTTTCGGTCAAGAACTGAGTAAAGGTTGTCAAGTGCTTCATGCTCCTAGATCAATCTCATTTAGAATTGGCAAGTAAGGCTTAGCTAGCTCTAAGAAGTGAGGAGCTACTGCTTTACATACGAAACCGTGAACCCATGAGAAATCTTCTTCACCTATGATAACCATAGGATCTTCATGGTCGCCTTCACTCGGCCAAACGTACTCTCCTTGACCGTAGTCATGCTTAATCCATTCCTCTCCTTCTAAACTTAAACCTAGATTCTTAGCATGTTGTCTAACTACTAGCTTCTTAGATAAGTGAAAACACTCATGAGGTATAATGTCCATTATAGCTGCCCACGTTCCACTCTTTTCAGCATCACCCTTTAGTCTGTTTCCCGTAACCCAAAGGTACATTTCGCCTCCACCGTTCATCATGTTGTTCATGCCATAGATAAAAGCATCAGTTGGTTTCTCGTCGTAAGCTTCAGCGTCAGCAAGCTTTAAGCCAGTAAACTTCTCTATGTCATCACCTATAGAGAATATACCAGTTGAGTCTGGACCTATAGCCAACGTAACCTGGTCCTCTATGGTACCAAAATCCTCGTTGACTTCTATATTAAATTTTACGATTCTTGTTTCTACGCCTTCAGCGGCTTCGTTTAATCTTGAAGAAGTTTCATTCAAGAAGTTTTTGTAGTTGTTAATGTGTTTCATTTGAATGCCAATGGATAATCTTTTTCAAATTTGTCCAGGGCCTTTTGTAAGGCTGGGATGGCTGGATCATTGGTATGTGGTTTCAGCGCATTGAGAGACATCCTAAGATTTTCAATGTCGGACTTAATGTATCCTAAATCTCCTGGCTTTCTTTTTCTTTTAGGATATCCTACCATCTCATTGGTAGGTTCCTCGCTCTTAAATTTTCTTAAGTATTTCATGATTAAAAGTCTAAATTATCGTACTCTTTTTTATCAAGATACTCAACTCCCATATCAAAATCAATATCTTCTAAATCATCGCCCGCACTAACGATTCCGCCATAACATAAGTAATATTTACCTTTGTATTCTGCGGCCACGTTATAGTAACCGTCAGTTTGGCCTTCTCCCCATATAACTTCCCAATCCCCAAATGGAATCTTTTCAGCCTCTTTGTCGATCTTAGCTTCATTCAAGAAGCCTTCGTATCCCTTTAAGTGTTTCATATTATTATTATTTTTATTTTCAAATGGTATCTCACGCATAAAGTCTCTCCAATCTGCGTGCTCAGGCGCTTCATCAACGTCAGTCAAAGCATCGCTAAACCCTCTGTCCTGATCCTTTAGTTTGTAGATGTATGAAGCAAACTGGTTTTCCATATCTACATAGTAGTGACCACCAAAGTAGTCGATAATGTATGCACCTTCCTTGCCGTCGATGTAGCCCTTCTTATTGTGAAGTAGGACTCCGGTGGCGCCAGTTGGGTTGGACTGAGACGCAATGTACTTGACAGGAACATCCTTGTTCAAGACGTAGTAGTTGTGACCTCTGCTTGGCTTGACCATACGCTCGTTTACGAAACCCTTAAAGTTTTCAGTATGTTTCATTATTTGAGATATATTTTTACTGTTTATATATCACTATTTCATAGTAACATAATCTGCGATTTCATTCATAACCCTTGGCTCAGTAGAAGGGTCGTTCCAAGCACGATTTATACCAGATGGATGAGGCACCTTAAGGTGATCTATGCCTTGCTTAGTACACCACAACGAGGGCTTATTCCCTAAGCATACCACCTTATCATAATTGGCCACTTCATACTTGTGTAGCTTGATATCTCGAAGCGAAGGGTCAGCTCCTGGTGTGTCTACACAGTTACGCCAATCATACTCTTCCTCGCTGATCCCACAAGCCTCGAACCACTTCTTGACCCTCTTACCAGTCTTGGATTCTGGAGGTGAAGGTGCAAAACCAGGTGATATACCCAAGACGAGTATGTTGTTGTCAGGCTTATCGTTGTCGTGCTTAGGATACCGGTTTTTCATTGCTATAGACTTCAACCTCATCGACCAAGATCTTGGTAACACCAGTCATATCGAAGGTCTTGATGTATGCCTTTGGATGTTTAACCTTATCGTAAACTCTACACTCTTGATTACCATAGATGACAGTAACGTCTGATCCTCCGGGAATCAGACTCTTCGGATTTGTTCTCCAATTATCTCCAACGTAAAAACACATGTTATTTAAGATTAACTTTAATCGATTTCATTAAAATATTGTCAATGTCTTTTTGTACGCTATTACTTTCAATTGCTTTCTTATAGTGCATACCTACTTGATTCTTTAAATTATAATCGCTATACCTATTAATATATTGACGATATCTATTGTTTACGAACTCTGCCCCTATAAATTTATAATGAAGCATTTTTAAAGGTTGATCGTTAAACGTGTCTAAAATATCATACATCATTTTCCATTTTCCCCAGCGATGTCCTTTGTATTCTCCAATAGGTCTTATTTTTTCAGGGACGGGGTGGTATATAGGCGCTTTAATTAATCCTTCTAATGTTTCAAATTCATGACAGCCATCAACATATGATAAATCTCCAACGAGGTTAGGATTAATTAACATAGGTTTAGCATACCAAGGGCTTGGTTCTCCTTGATTAATTTCATGATATATTTGTTCTTTAGTAGTTGGAAAGGTTTGTGATGCCATTTGGAATCCAGCTGGATAGTATACAGAATACTTATGTAAAGTATCTGATAAAAACTTACGAATATTAGGATGGTAAATAAATTCATCACAATCTCCAATGATTATATAATCGGCTTTTCCTTTAGCATCTTGAATCGAAGAAGTCTTAAGGTCTTTGTACGCTTTGTCGCTTAACTTACCATTAGTTTTATAAGTTCTTATTTCAGTATTAGGATATGATTCTATGATTTCTTTAGATTTGTCATCAGATTCATTATCATATACAATGATTTTATCGCAAAACGAAGAGTAATGTTTTAAATAATAAGGTAACATTAACTCTTCGTTCCACACTAATACATATGCCCAAACTTTCATCTTATTTAGGATTATTCTTTTTCCAACTTGTGTCCCAGCCGCCAAGAGGCATCATGTTACTCTTGTCACCGAGAGGCTTCTCCTCATCGACCCACTCTTCTCTTCCTTGCGCCACACCCATGACCCTGATGTGTGGTCCATTCTGACTTGCGATCTCTCGAGCTCGTTCTTGAGCCTCTTCAGCATTCTCAGCCATTACACAGACTGAGAAGTCTTGAACCTTGCCGTAGGCAGGTTCACGCCACTCTTTATCTTTATAGTGGACGTAGTATACAATGTAAGGAGTCTTCATAACTTTACTAATTCTATACAAATATACCACAAAAAGTTTAAACAAAAAAATAGGGCTAAGCCCTATTTTTAAAATATGTTAGTAGTCTATAACACCACACGATGGATCACAACAGTTAAATGTGCATGCACTATAAGATTGACATACCGAGGGGCAATCTCCGTGTCTCTTTGTGGTGGCCTGGGCCATTCTCCAACATTCACATGCGGGGGGATTACCTATTTGTCTATAACACGAACATAATTCCCCAGGTTTGGCTTGACCTATTTCTGTAAAGATATTGATATCGTCCCACTGTTGAGGAAGAGTTGCTCCGTCATCTATAGGTGAAATTTCAAGTCTTAAGAAATCTTCGCCATTATTTTTTATAAATCTAAAATATAAACCGTCAATTTGAATAAAATGATTAGCTTTAAGAATTTCCTCGTTAGAAACGGTATTTTCTTTTCTTCTATTAGATTCAACATCAAAGGGCAGGATGTCTACTCGTGTACCGTCTAAACTTTTGCCCTCTCCTCCTAATCTATAACCTATTCTAGCTAACTTAGAAGTTAGCTCGTATTTGGCAATTTTTTCTTGATCTACTCCTACCCAAACTCCCCATGAACAATCATTTTGACTCGTCGCAGTTGCAGCAGGTAGATCAAACTGAGCACAAATTTCTGATGGTCCCAGCTTTTTTCTAGGATTCTGTACACATTTTTCTACAATAAAACAATTACCGTCAGAATATGTCTGAACACAATATGCACATACTGGGTCATGTGCGGGTCCTCCTCCACCGCCGTATTCTCCAAATAAAGTATCTGGATCCAATATAAGAACTCCATTTCTATCTGTTACTAAACGTTCACCATAATCGTTAGAAACTTTAAAACCGTAGCTATATGGGTTTTGCATAGCTGTATCTTGATATAAAGTATCTCCTACATTGTAAGTTTGACCCACGTCATAGTTCTCTATCGAAGTTGTTCCAGGAGATATGTAAACTGAATAAAAGCTTCCCTCTGGTAGTCCTCCTGTTTCTACACCACCTTTAACGCATCTAACTCTTAGAGCGTTGTTTTTGTTGTTGCTTGTTGACCATAAAGCGTTAGATCTCTCCCAGGCTCCATTAGCCATAACACCTCTGGACCAAGCCGAATTAAATCTAAATCCCTCGTCTGATCTAGGTGTAAAATCTTCAAATGTCCACCAATAAATAGAATTTTCATCCTCTCTCCACTTACCGCTTACATTTTCTCTTAAACCTCCTGAAAAACCGGTTGAAGCAAATACGTTAGATTGATTATATTGACTAAACCAACCTAGGTTATACAAATCTTGTACGTTTCCTAGTACCATATTAGACCTTCTAGAAAGCTTGTTAGGTCTTGCGTTAAACGCCTCTTTTTCAAGAGAATTCCAATCGGCATTATTAGCAACGTGCCAGCCAGAAGGACATAAAAGACCTGTTTCAACAGCATACCAATTATATGACCTGTAAACTTGCCCGTTACCATCGGTTAAATATGTGGATTTGGGTCCGTCAGCTTCAGTTAATGCGGCCCACGTGACCTCATCCGTAACTACATCTATAGGATTACCGTTGTTATATGATGTGGTTCTCAAGTCTTCAGCAAACCAGCATATGCCGTCAATCTCTACCAAACTATAAGTTTGTCCATCGTAATCAAAAGATGTTTCGTTTTCACAAGGTTCTGAAGCAAAAGATCCAGTATCAATACAACTAAAATCGCACAAAGATTGGTCAGAATCAGTAACTAATACGTCTGGGTTATAGTTACAAGCGCTAACATCTGTACAACCTGCCACCTCAAATTCGTCACAAACTCCATCGCCGTCAGCATCATTAATACACGTACCATCACAATTAAGTCCATCATCCGCATATACACATGGGCTAGCAACGCTAGTACACGGATTATTAGCTAAAGACATGTTATATAAACTTGTAGACCCTCCTTCGGCCAAGCCTCCATCGTCGAGAATACCATTTCCGTTGAGGTCAGTCTTTACTAAGATATTGTAAAAGCTAGCTTCTATTATGCCATCTGTTGTAAATTGCCCCAATAATAAAGAATAACCTAAATTAACATTAGCCCCGGTTGGTATAGTATACCAGCTACCACCTGTAGCTGAAACAGGTACAACAATATTCCCACCCGCTTCAAAATCAGATATCCAACCTGGAGATATATTGGGATCAGATAAGATACTTACTTCGCCTTCATTTTGATTAGTTCCACCTAAAGATATCCAACTATCAAATTCTAAAGTTGGAAAAGTAGAGTAAAGATCGGAATTGATACCTCCTGATGTATTTGATCCAAATTGATCTTGATAAAATGAAGTAGTAGTCGTTATTTCAACTGTATTTGTTGCTTCCCATCCAGTTGCGGAGGTTATTGGTTGGGAAGCTACGGCCACTAGAGAATGTTGGACGCCCGTTCCTTCATTTGGAAAATTAAGATACAACCTGTAAGTTGTCATGCCTCCTAACTCAGGTATAGTTCCATCGTGAAAGGTTACTTCTTCTAAACTTAAGCAAATTTCATCAACGGTATTAATACCTGTATTACATGCATCAGGATCTGTACACTGCGAAGATGCTGAAAGTCTAAAGCCAAATAAGGCTAATGCTAAAATTATTTTAGTATATCTCATAGTTTATAATTATTCGTTTATTTCGCTGCAAGGTACGCCGAAGACACCTAAAAGCAATAAAAAGTCAGCTGTAGTAACTGATCCGTCTAGGTTAAAGTCTCCCCAGCAAGTTTGAAGGCTACAGTCGCATTCATAACCAACCTCCGGATATTCACAACCTTCATTTATAGTAGCTGTTTCATCATAGTTACATGCTAAAGGATCGGTGCAGCCGTAACATGTCGTAAAGTCGCAACTGCCATCGTTGTCTGTTGCCTCTGGGTTGTAGTTACATGCTGTTGGATCATAACATCCTGGAATTTCGCACTCGTCGCACACGCCATCGCCGTCTGTATCAGCTAAACAAAAAGGATTTCCTTCACAATCGTAACCACAACCTAATGCTGGGCCATTTCCATCACAGTCACAAATAGGATAAGAAGGATATTCACACGATCCGTCGTCTACTGTGGCAAATTCATCATAGTTACATGCGTCCGGGTCTATACAACCGGTATCTACATCTTTTACACATCTAACAGCAAGCCCATAATCGTCATTCAATGTAGTAAGGTCTGAAAAATTGTTACCTGAAACGGTTATATAAGCATCGACTGGATTAAACGCATAAGCAGATACACCTTGTAAATCAAATATTTGGCCAAAGGCCTTGTAAGGTATCCTAGCAGTTCCGTCTCCCATTAATTCAGGACCATAAACCCAATAATAATTCATCAATCCATTTTGACCATATGTTGTTTGTTGCCCACCAGTTGGTCCGTGAGCGTATAACCATCCGGCAGGTATAGATTTAAATCCAAAATCATCCGTTCCTACAAAGCCTGTACCATAAGGTCCAACAGTGCTTGTACTAATGGAAGTTAAATAATCTAATGCGTTTTGACCCGGGTCAGTTTCATCTACGAATGTTGTAAAATCGAATTCCCACTCACATGTAGTAAAACCAGGAGTAGTAACGCATTCTATACCTAAAAGAGACGTTTCCATATCTTTCCAATCAACTGTAGTAGATACTCTCCATCCAGAAGGACATATATTTCTATCGTCCATTGTAGCAGCCCAATTATATAACCTACCCCATTGATTTGAATTTTGTTCAACCGTATTATCACAAGGTGTGGTGTAAGGATCGTTGAACATTCCACATCCAAATTCATTTACTTCACCATATGTTGTTTGATATGGGTTGGCAAAACCTTCAGTATTGGACCAAGGATAAAAAGAGGATTCTTGAACAGTTGGTATAGCATCTCCGTTTGCAAATAATGATGTTTTTAAGTTCTCTGCAAACCAGCATTTACCTGCTATTTGAACAACCTCATATGTGTAACCATCTAAAGTAGGTGATTCACAAGACTGAGATCTAGCATTTATAGAAATAAACAAAAAGGCTAGAATAGTTATTATTTTATTGAATACATTCACGATACTAAGTTCTATTTTTTATTCTGGACAATCTGTTCCAACGGTTTGTAAAAACTGCACTATTTCATACACGCTTATAAGTCCATCTTGATTAAAATCATATATACAGTCCCAGCAACAATCATATGTACAAGACCCGTCAGATACTACAGCAGTCCAATCATAGTTACACGCTATTGGGTCCATACAACCTGGTTCTCCGTCTGCATTAAATAGACAGCCCATTAAACCGCCCTGAGCTATGAGGTCTTGTCTATAAAGCAGTGTCATATCGTGCATTCTTTCTATTTGACCCTCTGTAAAATCATAATGGTCGCATGCTGGCTGAGCCGTATTCATTACATTTCTTCTTAGGGTACTTTCATTTATTTTATGTTGTTCGTACACAACCAATCCGCATCCTTCTGGGTCTTGATATGATTGGTATGTGGATGGATCTTCTCCACATTGATTTAATCCTAATAGTAAGTTTAACGGAGCAAAGATTTGAGAAGACCATTTAGTATCACAAACATAATCGCCATGTAATTCACAGTAAGAAAGATTTTGGCCGTCAAGTTGAAATTCACCCAAAGCTATTACTTCACACCAATATTCATAAAAATTATCAGGTTCTTCCATACCTATTACATCTTGACAAACAGCATCAGATGGAGGATCCCATGTGTGATGTAGACCTAAAAAATGTCCAACTTCGTGAGCAATTAGCATTTTAAAGGTATTTTGTAAAAGTACATCATCTCCGTTTGTTCCAGACATTTGGCTATAGTCGCCATCTGATCCAAATATAGGTAAAGCGCCGTTAACTAAATCGCAAGCACCAGAATTCAATATTACGCCTATGTTAGCTCTAACTCCTAAATTACCCCAATCTCCAAGGGGGTCTAAATTAGGAACAACTTGATCATTTGGAGAATAAGAAAAGCCTTTTACACTCGGATTTTGTATTGGTATTAAATATACATTTAGATTTTCAGTTGGGTTATATGCTGTTCTAGAAACATATCTATAGGTGTTGGGAGATAATTGACCATAATTATAGTTGGGTTCACATGAAAATTCAGGCCAGTCATCTGCTGTGGTTGCACTACTACCATAAACTATTGATTCTATGCTTTCGTCGAATCTATCAAATCTACGAATAGCCGTTTCAACTGTACCTTCTGCGCCTAAAGTAAATGAAAAACCAGTGTAAGGCTGACCTGTATCCTCAGAAAGTCCTGAATTTTCTTGAAATTGATCGTTTAAAAGACCTAGTAGTTCTAGTATGTTTTCATTAGAGGGATTCCATTGTGTGCCTAATTCAGCTCCATTGTGTATAATATTAAAAACAACTGGAACACATATTGGAAAATCAAATGGCTCATCAAGCAAAAATGTTTTTTGATAAGGAAGCTTATTTTTTTCTTGTTCTTTTAAAATTTCATTTTGTGCTTGCCTAAAATCACGCCTAGCTTTAATCCTGTAAGCTGATTCAGTGGCATTATGAATAAGTTCTTTACTAGAAATATTTGAGCTTTGGTGTCCACAGAAATCAGGGTCGCTTTGCGAAAAAACCACCGAAGTAACTAGAACTAAGGCGGTTGTTAGTAAAGTAGTAATTAAATGTCTCATCCGTTTATAATAGATTTTAGTTTATTTGCCATAGCATCGTTAAACCCGAATTGGCTACTAGCTAGACCTATACAACCCCAATTTGTGCCGTCAACGGTATGTATCTTAACTCCACCGTCGGTTCCATTGAATTCATCAAGCATAATAAGAACCTCATAAGCTTCTTGGAAAATCTTGTTCTTAACGTCACGCTTTACACCTGAACCTACTTTTATGCCCAATAAGACCGTATTTGCAGTACCAAAACTTCCATATGTTGCTTTATTGACCATGCCGGTAATCATACCACTAACCGTGGCCTTTGTGTTACCATAGCCAGCCATAGCTCCGGTTTGTGTAGTAGCTACTTGATTGTCACTATATTTGTCTATGATTTTAGCCAATTCTCTGGCCACGCTGGTTGCATTAGCACCATTAAAAATAGCGTATCTATCAACTTTAGGTCCAGCCGGAATGTGATCTTCCCAACTTAAAGAACCTTTTTTAATGACGTCTTCTATCTTTTTAACTAGGTTTTTATGCCAATCTTCATCAGAAAATCCTTTTTCTTCTCCGTTGGCTATAACATAGTCTAGCTTTTCTTGCCATTTGTTCTTAAAGGCGCCTTTGTTAAACTTTAAGGCTTCGTTTAAGAACTCGTCGTATTTCTTAAAGTTACTCATATTAATTAATGTACATTGTTACTTCGAAGCCACCGTTTCTACCATACATAGACACGTGAAGAGCTTTTTTCTGCTCTTTGCCATTCTTGTATAGAGTGATATGCTCCTCTTTAGTTTCGCCATTCTTAGGCTTATCGCTAGCATCAGTGTATGCAAAACCATACTCTTCTTGATCTAACTCATAACCCCTTGATTGGGCATATGCTTGAACCGCATCGATAGCCTCGCCGTAAGACTTGTAGAAATCATCACTTTCGTTAACGAATTGCTCATAAACCTTTATATGCTTAAGAGCTTGCTGACCTTCTTTGAGTGGCGTAAATTGCTTGATAGCATTGTGATTAACTGCACTGGCGTCTCCACCTATGGAGTCAACTAACTCCTTCGCAATGGCTGCCATCAATCTAGCGTCTTTTCTAGATAGTTGCAGTGAACCTTGAAATGAAAGTCTTCTATCGTAAAGCTGAACGCCTCCATTTCTAATGCTGAATTGAATCCAGCAATCATTTTTAGTATAGTTATCCTTGTATCCAACAACCTTAACCGGACCTCTAAATCCACCGCCATCTTCGTCAGCTGGCGTATAGCTTACTCCCATCAATATAGAGTAGTCAGAAGGATCAAAATCTTTGACACTTGGATTTAAAGTCTTTGCTTCACCAGAAAATGTCATTTTAAACTGACCGCTATATGGTCTACTAAGACTTCCTTTAAGATGATCGTAACCATAAGCGGAGTTAAATGCCTTGGCGTCGGTTGACTTAACAATAAACGATTTACCTTTAAGCTCGCGGCCAATTGCGGTAGCCATACCTTCTAAGGCCTTTAAGGCTATCTCGTTGCCTTTATCGTCTCTTCTATTTATACCTTTGTCCATTGCGGACTTGTAAGTAGCAAGTTTAAGTTCGTTTATTTGTTTCATATTACTTGTTCTTTTTAAAGTAGTCTTCTCTAACCTGTTTTCTTTGCTTCAAGAAATCCATGTACCTCTTGCTATCTTCAGTCGACATACGAGAGTTTAGATGAGTGCGAAATTTAGGATCACGGTTGACCCAACGATCTTGCTCTTCTTCACTGAAGCTGCTAGTTCTTTTAGTTAGCTTATTGATCTGAGTGGTAATTACACCTTCCTTTTGAAGCTCCTTAAATTTATCCTCAGCATCCTTAATATCTACAAACACATCAGAACCATGCTCCTTATTCTCATCTTGCCAAACAACTTCAAAGCCTACTTGACTCTCATTCAAGAAACCCTCATATAGCTTTACGTACTTCATTAGTCTTTAAGCTCATCAGTGCCGCACATCTCTTTCTGTTGCTTGCAGCAAGACTCTGTTTTTTTAGCGCAGCAATCAGTCTTGACCGCTTCTTTCGATGTTGTGCAACCTACCATAAGCATGATAGCTGCTATTAGTGGAATAAACTTCATTTCTTTAAGTTTTCGTTTATAAATTTAAGGTACGAAGGTACATGCTTGTTCTCGTAGTACTCTTCTTCATACTCGTCGTATTCTTCTTGATACCAAGACTGGTTTGGATCTGACTCGGCTTCTTTGGTAAAATCATGTCTCTTCCAATTAAATCTGGCATTACCAGAAAGAGCTGGGAAAAGAGTTTTACGACCTTTATGCTTAGTCTTAAGCTTACCGAAAGCCAAGTCAATACCGATCGATCTTAGTTCTTTAAATGTACCTTTGTAATCCTCTAGATCCTCATCGCTATAACCATTCATCTTAGCTACTAGTTCGTAGTAGTCCATGCCACCAAAGACTCCGTAACCTTCGTAACGATCCTCGTACCATGAGTTGCCTTCATTGTCGTACATCCATACGTCAATGGTATTTTGCTTTTCTGATCCAATCTGTTGGTCAGTGTCTTGCGTAAACCAGCTAAACTGGCCTTCGTTTAGTGTTTGCGTGCTTTCGTTTAAGTATTTTTTGACAGCTGCTTTTGGTAAATTATCAATAACATATTCAACTGCGGCTTCAGCACCACCTTTATTATATGCAGTTTCTAGTTCTTGCATATCACCAAAGGTAGAATTCATAATACCTTCAGCTGAAGTTCTAGAATCCCCCTTAAGCTTTTTGTTGTCCATTAGGTATTGTTGGACGTCTTCTATCATGGATAGATCATCTCTACCTAATCTTTCGGTTAAGTTTTTATAATTCATAAAAAAAGACTATTTTTCTTTGTATATATCATGATACTCCATGCCTTATACAAAGAAAAATAGCCTTTGTTTAACTATAGATTACTGTTGCGAGTAGAACTTAATAGTTTCTAAAGATCCATCTAGCATAACAATTCTAGCTATGTAAATGCCTTGACCTATGTTTTCTTTATTGACTTGTCTTCCACCTATATCATAGTATCTTACTGCTAAAACATCTTGCATAGACTCTATTTGATATGGATTAATGACTATGGGAGAAGCATGACTAAAATTAAATTCATCCATTCCAGTAAGGCCCATATCAATACCTGTTCTCTCTTGAATCATTTCTTTAAGAGCTTCTGGTATTTCTGCATTTCCAATATTACCTGTTTCACAGATTAATCCAAACAATGAAATAAATTCTAATACATCATCAACACCAACTACTCCATCGTCATTAAAGTCTATTTGTGCGCATGGCTCTACAGATTGACCAAACTGATTTAAAATTAATATAATGTCAGAAACTCCAACTAATCCGTTGTTATCTAGATCTAACCTACATGGATAATCTGGACATTCAACAGGAGGAGGACCTATATAAAAGGGTAATATTTCATCATCGCCCCAATCGCCTTCTGCACTTGTTAGTGTGTCATTTCCTAAAATTGTATAAATTGAACCATCTTCAAAATTAGGAGGACAACCCGCATAATGCATTCCATTTCCAAATAAATCTTCTAATACAAGTTCATAGTTACCTTCAGGTAAACAATATGTGTAAGTAATAGAATCACACGAATATTCATCATTTTGATAATTAGTGTCTCCATCAATAAGTTCACCTGTATCTAGATTTACTAACATCCATGAAAAACCATATGGCAATGCGTCAAAATTTATAGTAATATCTACCTCAGTTCCCGGTTCGTTATTAAAAGAAACCGATGCTTCATCATTATCCGGATAAACGTCAGGTATAAGATTAGGATTATATGCCCATACAGTTAACTCATGTTCACCGTATGGTATATTTATAGTAGGAAGAGTAATTTCTACATTTCCTCCTGGTTCCAATGCACCATACCATGTATAAAGCTCAACTGGACCATCATCTAACTGATAAATCATATCAATAGAATTAACAGTAGTATATGGAGAGTTATAAACCATTACTCCAATATCATCGAAGTTTTCAATACATCCGTCTTCGGTTGAAGATATCGAAATACTTGATATACCTATATCTATGCCATCTAAAGATGTACAATTACCATTATCAAGTAACCCCGACCTCCACTGTAACAGTTGATTTCTCATTCTAGTTCTACCGTCAGGACTAAATCTATCCATACAGTCATCATTAGAGTAATCCATAAAATTCTCGGTCATAGTCTCGTAACATGATATTGGACTACATCCTACAGAACCTGTCGTTGGTGGAGTATCGCATAACGCATCTCCTTGAGCCGCACAGTTTGTTTCAGGGTCACAATCGCTAGTGTTGTTAAAAGTATGTCTCAACCCTAAATAATGACCCATCTCATGAGTTAATGTTTTGTTCTCGTTAAAATTAGACAATAACAAACCGTCTTGATTACCGTTATTATCAAATCCAAAAACTGGCCTAGCGACAACAATACCGTCTCTAATATTACTAGTTGGAGGTAAATAAGCAAAACCTAGAGGACTAAGACCTCCGTTTAATTTATGAACAACATAGATATTGCAATACTCAGCAATTGGCCAATAACACAAAGATTTAAGAGCGAGCTCAGAGTTTTCGGCTAAAAGAGAAGTGGTTACCATGCCACTTTGAGTATATCCCGCTATTGAATCTGGATTTTGTCTTGTAATACCATTTGTTGGGTTCCCATCAGGGTCTATAGTTGCTAAACAAAATTCTACATCAACATCTACTGGGTCATTATAAAATGGTGCACCTGTATTATTTGCAGGAAAAAATGATTCTCCTATAAAATCCGCATTTAATGCCGCAATAGCATCATAAATTACTTCATCGGAAACATTATTACCCTCACCAACAGGTTCTCCAGTATGAAATACATGTACTACAACTGGTATAGTATAAACTTCATTAGAAAGGGATCTTGGTGAAGGAGTTGGTTCAGCTTCACCTAATTGTTTTAGAATTTGATCGTAAGAACGCTTATATTCTTCGTCAATTTCCAAGTTAAGCTTATGAATTTCGTCGGTTCCACATCTACCAGGAAATTCAATTTGTTGTGAATCATCATTTACTATTGTAAACGACTGTAAACTAAGTAGGGCGAATGTCGCCAAGAGGGTGAATCCCAAATAAGGGATCCATTTTTTCATCATCATTAACTCTCTATTTTTATTGCTATATCCAAGCTATCTTGGATTACTTTGCCAATTCGATAGGGGTCTGCGTTAGAAGCAGGTCGCCTATCTTCAACGTAACCTTTCCAACCATTACTGGTTGCCAAAGGAACTCTTATGGATGCTCCTCTGTCAGAAACACCCCAACTAAACTTATCAATACTTTGAGTTTCGTGTAGTCCAGTTAACCTCATTTCATTGCTAGATCCATAGCTTTCAATATGCTCTAAGTGTCTAGCCTCAAAGACCCCAAAGATAGTTTGAAATAGATCTTCGCCTCCCCTTTCTCTCATCTCTTCACTTGAGAAGTTACAGTGAAGTCCAGATCCGTTCCAATCACCTTGAACAGGCTTAGGATGAAGTTCAATAGTATATCCGTATTGTTCACTCATCAAATAAAGAATATATCTAGAAATCCAAAGATCGTCTCCTGCGTTTTGAACACCTTCGCTAAAGACTTGATATTCCCACTGACCCATCATAACTTCGGCGTTAATACCTGTAATACTAATACCTGCATCAATACAAACAGACATGTGCTCTTCAACAAACTCTCTGCCTTGTATAATGTTATTACCAACTCCACAATAGTATTTACCCTGTGGTTCTGGATAGCCATCCTTTGGGAATCCAAGTGGTTTACCGTCTTTCATCAAGGTATATTCTTGCTCATATCCAAACCATAGATTATCATCCTCCTTCTTAATCTTCGACCTTGTATTTGTAGAGTGAGGTGTGCCATCTGGGTTCATAACTTCACACATAACAAAGTATGCTCCAAAGTTTCCAAATTTATCGTCTAATGTGTTAGGATAAACTTTAACAGGCTTTAAAATACAGTCTGAAAAGCTACCTTCTGCTTGTTGAGTAGATGAACCATCATATGACCATTGAGGTACATCATCAAATAATGGATCAAAATCATCTGGACAAGTTAGCACCTTGACCTTACTTCTTAGGTTTGGCTCAGGGTTATACCCGTCTAACCAAACATACTCTAGTTTAATTGTTCTCATATATAAAAAATTAAGTTAACGAATTTGGGCTTCAAGAGGATTGTCAGTAAAATAAACTAACATATCAGCGATGTCTCTATTAGTGGTTACAAAAACCTTAAGAGTTCCCTCTTCTTCTTGTTCCACAAATCTCCAATGAGCTGAATTCATGTTGAAGATTTTATTGGACTTATAAATAACATTATTAGCAATCCATTTATTTGGAGTTAAACATATAACCATGTTTGCCTCGGACATATCTTCAACTAACATATAACTAATAGACTGAAATGCATCAGATCCTCCTGAATTATATCTAAACTTAGTTTGAGTAGAGTCTTGAATTATTCTATAAGTAAAAGTAGCCGCTTGTCGACTATCTAGTTTCTTAAACACAAAAACGGCTGAATCCGCGGTTGCCATTTGCTTCCAGTTACCTGCTAGAGTTGGGTTTAAGTTATCCGTCATATAGATTTCCCAATTAACTTTTGCATCTTGATCTGTCTCTTCAAAGACAGTAGCATTAAATCTAGATACATTTTCATCTATAAACACTCTTTGTGCAAATAGATTAGTGCTATAAGTACACAACACTAGTAAAAATAACTTAAGTAAATTATTCATCTGTTGTTTTGGTTTTAGAAATAAAGTTTTGATACTTAAGCCACGCAATTTCATCACGCAGTTCGCCTATCAACTCAATCAAGCTTAGGTTCTGAGCATGTAGCTCATCGATCCTGTGTTCCAGTCTCTCGGTCCTGTCTAATAGCCTTAAGATTGTCTTCTTCTTGTTGAATATCATTTATTGTAACAGTGTTTTCTTCTTCAGTTAAAAAGTCACGTAGTTCTTTACATAGCACATTTAAAGACTCATGCATGGAATCATATTCCTCATATCTTTGGTTTAGCTTGTCTTCTAGCTGAGCAACTTTCTCCTCAAGCTTAGACAAGTTTCGGCTATTGTTAAAAAACCACATAGTATTTATTAGCTATTTTCTTCGTTTGTTTCAACATTTTCTTGATTTTCTTCATAAGAATATGCTGCACAAGACTCTTGATATGTGTAACAGCCCGTAGAAGCTACAATAAATGCTACCAATGTTAATATTCTAACCTTCTTTGATTTCATGATTTATTTATCTCTTTTTCAAAAACAGAAGATTTAGACATATACATAGACATTTCTTTCTTATTTAGAGCCACGCCAGTCTTAACTTTATTAGATATTCTGACCACCCTAAAGTGAGATATATGTCCTACCTCTATAAACCTCTTCCATTCATTATTCGATATATCGTTTAACATAGCTTAGTTATTTAATTAAATGCCCACGCACATGGAACAGCTCTGATCTTATCTCGGCTATTCTTTCTACATGGTAACTTGTACATCAATGAAACCTCATGAGCTCCGCCTGAAGCAGGTGTCAGCTCAGAGATGGTTAAATCATAGCTATACATGAAATTAAAGTCTGTCATCTTAATGCCTAAAGAAAGTATAAATGAATCCGTGTATCTGTCAGCAAAAGCTATACCTCTGTACCAAACTCCAGCTACTAAGGGATTCGTATTTACATTTAAGCCCATATTAATTTGTTGAAAGTCAAGCTGCTTTCTATAAATTATGTTAGGAGACCACTCTATGGTATTGTAAATAGACATTTTTACAGGAATCACTGCACCTGTATGAATAGTATGTTTCATAGGCAATTGACTAGTGCCAAAAATAAGAGACTTATTAGGCGTATTCAAGTGATTAGCTGCATACCCTATGTAAAACTTATCACTAAATAAAACTGTACCAGCACCAGCACTAAAGTATGAAACTGGTCCTCCATAAGTCCAATCTTGTGTAGGTAAGATAAATCCATTTATAGGGTCTATCTGATCTCCAAACCTAAATTTTGATCCATCTAAATACTCTTGAAAAAGAGAAAACTGCAAAGCAGAGCGAATTGAAAAGTTTCTGCTTAGGTTAATGTGATTACTATAAGCTAAGCTGCCTCCTGTCGTAGAAAGCACAGTTGGACCTGCTTTATCACTCATAAACATTAAACCTACTCCTCCTTTTAAAGCAGGCACATAGTCATCATATGATACAGCTGTTGTAACATATTGACCGCTTAAACTAGGCCACTGATTTCTGTATTGTGAAGTTACAACTGGGCATGAATAAGATCCAACCATGGCTGGATTTAAGTACATTGAGTTAACATAGAATTGTGTAAACTCTGGATCTTGCGCTTTAACAGAAGTCGCAATGAAAATAAACAAAAGTAAAAGTAAGTTTCTCATTTTTCTCTAGGTCTCCCATCGGGTTTATTTGTAAAAGGCAAATACTCATCCCATAATTGATCTGCCATCTCTTCTGCCCCTATTTCCCATGGTCTCTCAGACCATGGCTTACTAAAATCGTTCGGCATACCCATCCACTTGATAGGTCCATTAACTGGCTCCTCTAGTTTGCCTTCAACGAATTGAAAGACGTGAGCCCATTCATGAAGTAAAGTCCACCATCTCTCTTCTTCGGTTTCTTGATGAACAAGCTGTATTAGATAAGTTGAGTTACCTAAATCATATGTTACGCCATTTACACCAAATGGTAAGTACGCCTTATTCTGAATAATAATCGTAGTCTCCTTCTCTAAAGTTTCATAAAGCTTATGACAAATCAACTTATCGTAGACTGGCATATGCTTATCGAATATTAGGTCAGTGTAAGGCTCACCTGGTATAGTCGCAGGTCTAAACTGGCTCGCTGCTGCGAAACCTAAAGACATAAACAACCATAAAATTAAAAACTTAGACCTCATCTATCTATTTATCTGAGAGGTAAGGCCTAAACCAGCTATAGTAGCAGGTAATATGTTACTTATTTTATAGTAATCCTTTTGGAACCGTCTTGCCCTTTCCGCTTCCGCCTCTCTTTCTTAAGTTCTCCAGCTCTTCAACAGCAGCTTGGTGATTTCTTAAGTATGGTAAGAAAACACCTCCTAATCTTTCAGGATCTACAAGACCCAATATCTTATCTACGCTATAGTAAGATAGTTTATGGTTCTTTTCAGCCATTTTAGCATCCTTAAGCATTTGCTCAAGTAGTTTTACAATCTTGGTTCTATGTTGTTGTAGAGTTCTTACTCCACCAACTCCTGCATTATGTACTTCGATTGTATCTGGATCAGCACCATCAAAATCTTCAGCTTGAATGTTTTGAATCACATTCTCTTCTATAATCTCAGACTCAACAATATAGTTATACTTTAATAGAATGGGCTCAATAGCATCTGCAACCGCATCCTTGATTTCTTGACGCATCTTAGCGTCAGTCTTATAACCAAAAGCAGCTGGAACCATTTTAGACAAGATATCCTTCATGAATACCTTTAGCTTCTCATTTGTTTGGCTTTCGTTTACGAAATCGTTATACTTCTTCGCTTTCATATTAAAATGGTTTTTGTATTTGTTGGCCATCGCTTCTTTTCTTAGCTATGGCATCTGGAGCATACTTTTGCATAAAGGCCCAACCATCATCAGTTGGATCCTCAAACACTAGTGTATGACCAGGAAAGTTCTTCTTTAAAGAGTCTATCATGAATGAGTTGATACGATTCTTTTTATAGCCAGGTCTCACGCTCATCATCTCAATCAGTATCTCGTTGTTAGCTACCCATGCCTCTATTATACCTATAACCTCATCGGCTCCTCTAAAGTGTTTACTGTGACTCTTCTTCCAAATGTCTTTGATAGGAGCTGCGTTAAAGCGAGCGAACCTTGGCATATGAGGGAAAAGCAAGAAGTCATATTCTCCGGCTGTAACTTGTTTTGGCCAATTATCATCTACAGTAAACCAAATAAATGTTTTACCTTTGCCAAACATAATGTTACCCTTTTTCTCGTGATACATGCTGATATTAGCATCTATCTTTTCAAGATCTGCATCCTTAAGAGGTATATCGTCGGCCATGACAGTCTTACCCTTACGAGTAATCTTTGCCATCTCTGACACAAAGTCGTTAAACCTCTTAATGTACATTAAGCCTTCTTGAGATTTTTATCGTGACCTCCGTCTCTAACTTCTTTAGCTACGTCAGAGTCAGCATCTCCCCAAGTTCCAGGTTGCTTAGTCAAGAATGAGTTGACTCGTGCGTAACCCCATTGTTGTTCAGTAGCTCCAGGTCTGTGGCCAGTTTTCCAAGCAGCCATACCCCTTCTCATCACTATACGTAAGAACTCTATAGGAACTCCAGTCTCTTCAACCTTATTCTTTAAAGCCGTCTCTATCTTTTCATCGTCAATAGGACCTCTGTCTCCTTCTGCCTTTTCATTAACAACTGACTCCATAACCATTTTCTTTAGGACGTCATACATCTTTTCCTTGGTCTTGGTATCTTTGCTTTGTAAGTGTTTCTTGTAGCGACCGTACATAAACTTTTCCCAGTCCTTTTGAGTCATACCGCCTGTACTAAACTGAACGTAATCTACAAGGTCGAAGACTCTTTTATCAGGAGCAGCTACGATTCTTTTAAACTCAGCTTCTTCTCTTTCCCACTTATCTGTAAATGTATTGGCTTCCACCAAATAAAAGGCCGTGTACTCCTCACGAGTCAGACCCATCTTTTCTCTGTGGTAATCTATAAAGTCTTTTGGACCGAAATGATTGTCGGGTATAAATTGTGTTATACCCTTAATATATTTGTTTCCGAAAAATAACATACTAGAGTGATTGTTTCTTTATATATCACTCCTCTTCAAAAAGTTCTTCTAGCTTATTCTTTCGGATTACGCGCTTGAGAGCGCGGACGTAGTGTTCAGCTTCAGCATAGTTAGATCCAAGGTATTCAAAGTACTGATCCTCAGTGTTAGCATTCTTTAAATATGCTGCTTGATAAAGAGCATAGTCATAGACTGATTCCTTCCAGTTATTGTAGTAGGCATGATTGATGCTTGTGCCTAATGCAGTCGTAGGTCTAATACGAGCTTGCTTCATACCAAATAGGTTATGATTCATCATAAAGACTTCGCTCTTGTAGTTACCGGTCTCTAGAATGGACTGAGCTAAAACAATATGAGGGAACTTGATGTTAGTCTCTTTTATAAAGTCAATCAAAGCATCTTGACTAAACTCACTATCTTCTATGTCAGCAAGTATAATTTCTCTCTCATGTGGTGGTAACTCACAAATAGAATCCGACATGCCATCCTCATAACCTAAGTTATAAGAAACAAGTATAGCTCCAACTTGAATGGTAAAAAGAGCCAAAATAAGTGGTAACATATTGAAGTGTCTGTAACACAACGACTTGTCGTCAAGGTATGTAAACTTCATAATAAAATTAATGGTACATTTATTATACCAAAAGATAGATTTATGTTTACAAATTACAAGTTAGTTAATATTAAACGTCAATTGTTAATATCTGGAACTTCAACATATTGACAAATCCACTGACCTAAGAATTCACCATATTCTACATCGCTTGGATAGTGGTGACCACCTACAATTCTAGACATTGAAATGTCTTTAGCTAGTTTGATGGCTTCTTTCTCAATACTTGGATACATCTTAGCTATCACTAAAGCCTGAGTCATAGCTTGCATGCTATGACCACTTGGAAATGAAGGTGTCTTAGCTGTATCAGAATCTTGAATCATAAGATCTATGCCCAAAACTGGAGCTAATTGATATGGTCTTGGTCTGTTGAACCTATACTTAAGCCTAATCGTAATGCTAGCACACTCCTTCATTAGCGCTTTAAAGTAATCTTTGTCATATTCTAAACCATTAGAGTTACAAAGCTCTTCGAAAGCCCAATTAAAATCATCATCGTAGCGATGCTCAAGGCCTGATGGGTCCAGGCACATCTGGGTATGATGGTTAATCAAACATAGCTCGGTTTGAGTATCGATTGATGAATTAGGAGGAAACATCATAACTGGAGCATCAAAAGATGTACAGTTAAGATGAGTATAATCCTCTGGAGAATCAAGTCTTTTTTGGTGTTTAGGCTTTGGAGTTTGCCTATATACCATTCTATCAATACTATATTGACTAAACGACTTCATTAGTAAGATACTGTAAAAACTGTTTTTAGTTCTTGAGCATCATCAGAGTCAGGCTCTACATCAAAGTCAGCGTACAATTGTGTATAAATTTGATCCCATTGATCAGCATCTGCTAAATCATCAAGTTCCTTCTTGTTCTTCTTAATGTACTTCTTTACATCATTCTTAAGATCCTCATTGTCCTTTGCTTCTTCAATT
>Ga0213864_10000253_pt1 | contig 23751 bp, 23 predicted proteins | sample PICome_5_FD_160078 | JGI IMG/M metagenome (GOLD analysis project Ga0213864, IMG submission 160078) | Coastal seawater microbial communities near Pivers Island, North Carolina, United States - PICO247 | ecosystem: Environmental > Aquatic > Marine > Coastal | place: USA: North Carolina... | reverse complement strand
TTCTCAGTTGTTCTCAGCTCCATTTTTAAGTTTTAAAAGGATGTACCTCAAGGCAGTTTTCGGTTCTCAGTTGTTCTCAGCTCCATTTTTAAGTTTTAAAAGGATGTACCTCAAGGCAGTTTTCGGTTCTCAGTTGTTCTCAGCTCCATTTTTAAGTTTTAAAAGGATGTACCTCAAGGCAGTTTTCGGTACGTCCGGCCGAGAGTCGAACCCGCGGAGGAATAGTATTCTGCGTACGTACGTAAGGGCTATGTATTAAAAGTGTTACGGACAGACAGACAAACTAACAATTAAAAGGTGTTGGAGTTTTCTAGGGTAAACTTACTTAGGTAGTCCTGCTTCGCTGAACGCTCTTATTATGGACTTTGGCTGTGTTTGTTTGTGCTTTTGTGTGGCAATAGAGACCCATAAACCTATGTCCAACTATGATTCCCTAAAAGGTGACAAGCTGTCGCAGCCCATGAGGCAGTTAAATGCTTCGTAACAGCTCCAAAACTGCCTAACTCTGCTGCCTTTATGTTTCTTTGAGGGCTAACTCACCAAACTTTGTCACACACACTTATCCACGAAATTGATTTTGTTAATTATTCATCAAATGCGACAATAGACTGATGATCAACATGGAAACACCAACCAAACAACAAGAGGATAATGATGACTCAAATATTGTCAAGATTGACAAAAAGAACAAGGTTAATAATAATAGTACTACAACTAAACTCCACAGTGCAAAGTTCAAGATAGATTTGAACTTAAAACCACGTCCATATATTTCCAAAGATGCCACTCGAGCACGAGAAAAATGGCTGAATGAAAATCAATGGGACTCTGTACCCTTTGGTACTAGTTCTAGAGAAGAAGTACCAGTGAATGCGAAATATTTGGTCGTGGACGTGGAAACACACAACTGGAATGAAACGGACTTTGATGGACGCATCGTTGAGATTGCCTGGAACGTTTATGGGGAGAAAGGGGACTGTCTTTCATCTAAAAACTATCTGCTCAAGCCCCATGGGTATAATGAAATTGCTCCAAAGGCAACAAGAGTTCATGGTATCACAACAACCCTTGCCGTCAATCACGGAAGCGATGCAAACAAGGTGTTTGATGAATTTACTGCCATCATTAGTGCGCTCCCTAATGATGGCTTTGTGGTCGCGTATCGTATGTTGTTTGAAGACTCTATCTTCATGTGCAACCTCACAGAAGAACAGAAAATCATCTGGGACAATGCTCCCAAGTGTGATGTGTATTCCATGAAACTGTGGAAATATTTGCCTAATTATCAAGGCAAATTAAGCAGACAAAAAGGTTGGAGGACAATTGGCATGAGGCTTACTAATTTGCACAAGATTGTATGTACAACTCCCAAGTCTTGTACTGACTTTGCACATATGGCTGGTAATGATGTGGAAATGACTTGGGACATCTTCAAGTACTATAGCAAGCCAGATCGTGCTTCACGTGCTGAGCTTGAATGGGAACCAGACAGGCGTAAGTACGGCTCCGTGAGAGTACAACACCCCTGATTTATCTTGTGACACACAACTCTTGCCTCAGCAAAATAGTGTTGAGTCACATTTTAATTTTAAGCTCAATATATGTTATTGTATTATGTAACTGCACGCACTCTGGTACAAGAAGGTGATGGCCCCAGTAGTAGACGAGAGTGAGGTGACTAAGTACCTCTACAATACCTAGGCCTTGACGAATAGGGGGGCCGGGGGCAGCCCCCCGTAAAATCAGACCCATGTTGGCATCAAAATGGCCGAATAAAGGGCACATTAGGGTACATATACGGATATACGGGCACAAATGGCCATTATATCACGTAGGAACTACATACAAGTGCCCCCAAATGTCCCGGGGGGATTTAAGGGGGCTTAGCCCCCGGAATAGCCATTGGCTCCCCCCTATTCGTCAAGGCCTAACAATACCTCTACATGAATGTTATCTCTACAATCAGAACGCGCACAACACGGCAACGATGACGAGTTTATTCCCAATGTTGAGGCTAGTTCCTCTTCACGTATTAGAATGCAATGCAAGTCTTATCGAGAAGGGGAAAACACCAACCAACGAATGGATATCATCATTTACAGCCGATGGATCCATACTAAATACTGAAGCAAAAGCATCAGAGGAATATAAAAGACCACGTAACACCATTGCATTAAAATTATGTCCTGCCAACACCGACATAGTAGATTTGGATGATGATTACGAACCAGAAAGGGTTATCCATTCGTCCAAGTTTGATGATGGTAGTGTTGCTGCAACTGTATCGTTAGGGAGGAATAATGCCACAGGAATTACATGGACGGCCATTTCACGTGAGGTGTGTGATGTATCGTTATCAACCACATCATCATCTAATAAAAGGGGGGTAGCAGTAGCTTCTTTGGGAATGAGAAAGCCTGCTGGCAAACATCATGTCTATTTAGATGGTGAATTAGTAGATAAACCTTTGGGTAGGGAGATACCTCTGCAAAATGGTTCAATTATATCATTGCTTGGGCCTAATGGTATGGCATATCAAGTACACATCTTCCAAAGTGGGGATGATCCAAAGGCGATTTGCAATAGTCCAAAACGACGAAAGACAAGTCCACCATTGAAGAAGGAAGAAACGCCAATCATGGAGAAGGAAGTTGCGAAAGAAAGTCGGAAGCAAGAGGGGAATGTAAGCCCTGTGGTTTCGAAGGTGGAGAACTCGTCAATAACATCACCAGGTAGAATTATGTTAGAGCTGCCACCTAACTTTTCCCGCGTGGTCAAGAGTGAAGAATATATGATCACCATGAACGTGTCATCGGATGGAGAGGGGAATGTAAGCCCTGTGGTTTCGAAGGTGGAGAAGGGTAAATGTGATGGCGATAAATCCATCGGATTCTGCTCTGTATGTTGGGTTAAACCATGTGGGTTAATTTTCATACCATGTGGCCATGTCACAACATGTCATGGTTGTGGAGTGAAGATGCATGTGACTAGAATGAAGTGTCCTCTTTGTCGCGGCGTGATTACAGATATTAATGACGTATTCTTCAGTGGCACAAGAAAGTCGGAAGCAGTGAACACCAGTCAAGGAGGAGGAGGGAAAGCAAAATGAACGACAACAATAGTAAATCTAATGTATCACTTTTTTGTCAATAGATTATGATATGGTATATTATAGTACACAATTTTCATAGGGTAAACTGATAGTAACAGAAATAGATCATTGTGAATACATCATAAATAAAAACCCAAATGTTGAATAGTTTGACATATACTCACAAAGTTAGGGTTACATGTTATTGTACTATGTACTGCAAACTGACCTTGTATGCCTTCTACCTTTTATTTTATAGAGAAGTGAACTTTTTCGAGCGGTGCTGTTTTTAAATGTACCGCAATAATGACTAATTTTATTCGTGTTGACTCCTTGAAAGGGACTTCTTATTCGTATGCACGCATATTGAATAATTGATGATAGTGATAAGATATGGTGGGGTCCAGAGATGGCAAATTCCGGTTGCTCACAGAATTGCCTAAAGAATTGCTAATTTCAGTGCTGTGTTATCTTGAACCTTTCTGGGTGAGCTGGCTACAAAACAACACAAAGGACAGAGAATTGCGCCAAAGAATTACAAACTTAATACCAAAACTAAAACTTAAACACCCATCAAAAACGATACGTCCTTTTCCTGGGCCAAGTTTTATCGATTATGGACGTATGACCGTACGCCCGATACTTCATCAGAAAATAAGACAATTACAAAAATCAAAAAAACTAACGGTAAAATTAAACAATGCAGGATTCCGGTTAGGGCAGCATGTCAGGATTAAATATCACAATGCAAACAGCTACTGGCAGCGGAATTACAGACCATCCGAGTTGGTAGGCGAACGTGGCTATATAGTTGGTTGCACACCTTGCTACGTGGATGTAGCCATGGGGAACTTATGGAGTGCTTATGTGAATATCATCAGGAAGAAGAACGAGTGTGTGGTCCTTGAGCGAGATGCCAGTCGAAGTCGATTGTATTTTAAATACAAATGATATGATATATCACGAATACGAAGGCAATGGCGGCCGTAGACGGATAATGAGGGGAAATCCGGCGATGCGGATGATTATATAGATGATAAACTAATAGATTGTAGGTTATTAGCACTAGATATTGACTATAACGTAGGTGTAGTGTACATTTAGTTATATGATGGTGCATCTAAAATAATAAATATTGTCTACATGTTGCTTTGCAACGGCCGCCTTATACTGATCTATAGGCCACCCCACCACCATCGGTCGATAGTACAGGCATTTGGCTACAATGTACTACCACCGCCATGAGCAGAAGATCAATATTCCCCAGGAAGCGGCGGCTCCCCGACAATCAAGAGGGTGCTCAAATGCCAATGGTCAAAAAAAACAAACAATTTTAGTAGGGGCGGCATATCATCGGCGATTGCCGCCGTCCGACACTACCACAACCAACTTACTTCTAAAGGAGTTGGCTATCGATCCCTAGTGGGGTTTTATGCCACCGGACGTCAAATGGAGGCATACGACGGTCGTTGATGGCCATATATTATATCGTTTAGCTGTTGAGGCGGCGGCTCATGTCGCTCCTTTTTGTGAGCGGCTTTTTGATAGCTTTTTATTTACTCTAGCTACCTATCCTACATAGAGCTATCGGGATGGTAGATACTATGATACTTGTACGTGCTATCATATTAAATGTGAACTGACTCTACGTATGTACTTACCATATGTACTTACCATATTACTAACTGAGTCTTAAAACTCTGGTGTGCCCTTAACAAAGGATAATACTGCCTCTCAACTGCCTTAACTCCAATTTGCGTGGGCAGTATTATATTAATCATAATACTAGTTTCTTTTTGACAGTGACATATAATATATATTGTTATGGAAGACAATAATATGGAAGACGTCGTCGATATGGAAGACAAACAGCAGGATCAACAGTCTATTCTTGAAGAATTGCATGACTCTTTATTGTCAGAGATATCTTCCTATCTGCCTGGTGGTGGTATTTTACTTGCGGTTGCATTGACGGCATCCCCATCTTCTTGGAAGAAGTTTCAGTACACAAATACCAAGAATATACAAAATATACTTTCACAAGCAAGTAAAGCCGTCCTCTCTGTACACCATGCCGATAACTGGCGTAAGAAATTTGAGGTTATTGACTTTGGTTTGATGAATCAGTATGCTGGGTCAGCTCCTGGGCATGCCCAGAACAGATTGAACGATATCGATTTAAAGGCAATTTTGATATGTATTGACGCACACAATAATCTCAAGTCACTGATACTGACAGGCTGCGTTACTATTTCGGGTAGAGGACTGCTACCATCACTTTGTGGATCTACCGTCTTACAAAGGATTGATCTGAGTTTAGTATCTGGGGTTTATGAATCCAACAACCACGGTGCTGAAAATATATTATCCGAGGCATATGTCCTATCAGTGTTGCGTAGTATTATGTCGAAAGGGCGCCAATCATCATTGAAGCATATACAGCTTCCGTTGAAGTGGAGAAACGAAATGAGTGATGAATTGACCTTATTTCTGCTCGAGTATAATGTGTTTCTTGACAGTACATATGGTTCACTGATTTGCCAGCATGAGTGGAAAGAAGAGGGTATTGACAAAAGGTGTGAATGTGTGAATGGCATGGGAATGCATTTGTGGGGTGAGAGGTCTGGAATACAAACAGCCACTTGCTACGATTGTTTGAAGCACTTCTGTACAGAGTCAGAAGTGTGTGATGCTAGAGACCCCATTGACTACTGTCCTCTATGCCAGAAGGTAAGCAATGCTATTCTCTTCTTCTGGTCCACTTAAACCATTGACGCATTTTCCATTCCAATTCCTTTTCACAGTATCGTTGTGACGAATGCTGCATTGTTTGCACATGCTCCAAATGCAATAAGGCTTCATGTTGGGATTGCCACGAGGTCGATTTATGCGACGATTGTGATATGGAATTTTGTAACGATTGCAACATGGTTGTGACTTGCTCAAGATGTCTTGAGTCCAGATGTAGAGATTGTGGTGATGTAAAATGGTGTGAGTCATGCCAGGAGTTTTGCTGCGAGGATTGTGTAGAAGGAGAATATAGCATTTGCTGTGGATGCGAGGAAGTGTTTTGTGGCTCTTGTGCATGTTCACCTTGTGATTCATGTCTTGATTTGTTTTTGTCGAGCGAGCATGGAGTAACACCTTAAGCTTATATTACATTCATGTTATTGTACTGTGTAACTGCACTTTGGACTTGTGAAAATTGTGGTCTGATGAACTGGTGTATATGTCATGCCTGGGGGTTCACTGTGATGACTGTGAAGAAGCGGAGAGTTGCTGCGATGACTGTTCTCTCTATCTCTCCTCTTCTAGTTGCGAAGAGGAGCGATAGACATACCATCCTCTCCAGTCTCCAGCTGCTGCCAATTTTGCAAGTGTCTTCAAGACTTTCTCAAAGTCTTTATTCCAAAATGTATTGATACCTCGATAATTGGCACACTCCCCATAATTCTTTGTTATAGTGGGAAAACGATTAGATGGATCAAGTACCAAACACTAATTTAAGTTGTACACCTCTCATCTAAGCGAAAACCATACAATACAGAACCACATCCATCTTCGATCTTCTCACATTCTGTTCTTATGTTCCAGGAATGCCACTCTCACTTCTTTTTCTGAGATGGAACCCCTTCGTTCATTTAGAAACGGAGATAACAAATTCATGCATCGAGCCGTATCCGTTTGTTTGTGCCGAGTGTTGTACTTATTGAGTTGCTGGTCCGTCAATTCTTCACTGGCCTTCAAGATGGCATTCTTAGTATTTTTGTCGAGTGTGTTGAGATACTCATTTAGTATGTTGAGATATTTCTCAAAAGACAATGGCCAGGCAAGAGGTGATATTGATTTGCAGTAGTTAGAGAGACGAGACCACGCAACTTCTTGCATATCGTGAGTATTCACCCGGTCGTGGGCTTCATCTTGTTCCATTAAGTGTTCGACGTGCACATTTTGTTCCAATCGAATGATTTCATTCCTTGCTGATTGGTGGTTCCGACTGAGATCTTGGTAAGACCGCTCTAAATCCCTGTGATCCTGTTGTAGACGATGATAACTTTCGTTAAGGCTGGTGAGTTCTAGATTAACACGGTCATTATCTCGAATAGTCTGCTCAGCGTTTTCACGAAGGCGGTTGTTAACAATCTGCAATTCTTGAATGTCTATTTGCAACTGATGTATTCGTTGTTCAAGATGTACAACATTGGCATTAATGTGATGATGGTTATGATGGCGATGATTATGATGACGATTAAAACGATTGTTATTATGATCAACGCGATTGGGGTGATATGATGACGGATAGGGTTGGCATGATCGAGAGGATCCAGATCGCCGCATGATTATCAATGAGTTCAGCAGCCTGTAGATGTGGTAGTAGCTATGTACAATCTACGTCCGTACTACACCTCTCGTTTTGGGTGGCAAGAAGATATCGTCGTGCCTTTGTACAATAGTTGGTACTAGGTATGTAGAATGTGGTGTAATTTAAACCTTAAGTAGGCAGTTGTTATCAGTTAGTATGGGTTTAAAACTGCCAGAGAAAAAGGCTTAACTGAAAACTGCCTTTAAGTCACTCTGTAGAAATAGACACGAGCCTTACGCCGAAACTGTTACCTTTCAGCTCGGGTACGAGCGGCGGGGGTAAAACCGGCCGGTTAAAGGCTGTGCTTAAGTATGAGTGTCCGAACGACTGTGTTGCAACACCGCTCGAAGTCGTACCGTACTTCGTTCACTATGTGAAGTAGACGGTACGTGTGGTGGAAATGCCAACGGTACCACACCTGCCGTTGATATTAAACTATGACGGCACTCAAACGAAACGGTTCATCTTTAATACCGGCGTCACTCGTAAATGTGCTGAAAGGTAAGCTTTGCCTTCCATGAACACCAACATGGCTATCAACACATCATATTATAACAAACCTTAACCTCTACAACACTTCAATAAACATGGTAATTGTCACAAAATCAGCGGCCAATCAGTATGTTGCGGGCCAAACATCAAACAACCCTGCCAGCCACGGAGGCACGACACTGCCTTGTATAATTGAAACGATTGTTCATCATAAATCACTGCTGGATATACCCAAGTCGACAACAAAGAAGAAGAGGACGGCTGCAGACTTCAACCCTTTCATCTTCATAGATCTTGGGTCAGGAGATGGCTCTGTCTTAAAATATGTTGCTGAATCGACCAATGCTAGTCGAGTTATTGGAATTGAATCAGATAAGAAGAGATGCGAATGGTCAACATCCAACACAAAAGGATTTGATCGTGTAACTGTCATGGAAGGCACTTATGTACCAGTTGAAGCCGAATACTCTACCGATGATTACATGGATTACATGAAGGTATTGACGGGACAAACAAAGATATACTTATACTACAACAATGCGGAGAGTTGCATGCTTGATAGTAGGACCAACAATGTAACCGAAGCACCACAGGTTCAACTGGAGAGAGAAATAAACTCCAACCAGAAGATACTTCATGTTGAAGGATCAACGGTCGTGTGCCTCCACCCGATGAATCTAAATAGGGATCAATGGACGTGCAACGTGGTAGAAGTAAGGGAGATCCCTCCCATGGAGGCATTCTCTTGGATGACGAGGAGTGTATTGAAGATATACAAATACACAAGAAAGGGAGGATCAAATGGGGAAAAGAAGCCCAGGCATCATTTGATGAGGACCCCAACGGAAACAATTGACTACAAGTTCGACAAAGCCAAAAACGAAGGCTATTTCGAGGTAGAGTTGTTAGTGAACGTCCGCGAAAGTGGTAATGGCAAAGAATGGAAAGTTCGTTGGGCCGGCTATGGGCCAGACTATGATACCTGGGTTCATGAGCACGACATTGCTTCGAATGCAGACTTTGGTGAGTATATTTTGTTACCTTTGTGCTTGTCCACAACTTGGATAATCTCACCATACAAATCAAACATTTGCAGAGGCGGAAATGAAGCAGCTCCTAACAAACAAGAGAAGCTAGTTATATATATTGTAATCTATCTTAGTATAGTTATAGGCTTAAGATAAGACTATTTAGAAGAACCAGATTCTTCTTCTCCTTCAGCTGCCCCATTGCCTTTACTTGCCGTGGCATCAGATGGTACGATCAAACTTGAAACATTGAGTTGGTTTGGTAGTATTGCAAGACGGTATGGATTGGAAGAGGAGATCACAAATATGGCAGTCAGTACAGAAACTGGTTGATTCAGGATGTTGCTGTTACACTGCATTAAAGAACAGTGTAGTACCTGGTGGGTCTACACCAATTAACTTGGCAATTTTTCTTTTGAATGATAGAGAATTCTTATCACGCATCAGCCACGTACCAAATGCAACAACAAAATCATCGTCTCTACTCAGACTCTCTACCATTCGTTGCACGGACGACAATCGGAATGCTATACCCACTATACGAATTGTCTTATCCTTGTAGATTGATTCCTTGGAATACATCAGCTTGCGGAGAAAGTCTTGTCCCTTTGACATTGCATCTCCATAACTATGGGCGTCATCACAGTATGATAACACCTGGGTCCTCAGCGAGTCCAATTCACAAGGAGCCAAATCGTCAAAGACAAAGGTTAGAATAGCATGCTTTGAATTATTCCCCAACATCAATCGCATCAACATTGCATCAGTTGTTCTATCGGTTCCATCAGATGCATTATCATTTTCCATCACGTACCAAAGTGCAATCTCACTTGCATCCTTTATTGATAGGTATTCGCACCCCCCTAGTTCGAGCTTCATCATTCCCAATGCATTCACTGTCATTGTCTCAAACCTTTTTGAAGACATGGGCACGAAGTACATTCCGTGATCCTGAACTATCGAATCTGTTAAATCACCATGAACAAAACTGCCGCAAGCGAACGAGACATCATCACAATGAGTGTACATGCACCTTACTGTTCTAAATGATTCAACCATTTCATTGAGTTGGATATTCCGGTTTATTATTTGGTTTGCTGAATTATCGTGTATAATCTTCGCAAGAGATAATGCAATATTTCTATGCATATTTGTCAATGTATGAATGTAACGTGGCTGGTATACACTATTATGTTATGCCGATGCTGATGCTGAATAAATAGACGATTATTTATGAGTATGAAGGATATACCATAGTGTTTGGGAGTCCACCCTAAAACACCAAAGGTTGCAATAGGCGGCAGTTGCACCATGACACCACAAGTGATCAACTATCAGGCGGTTAAGTATAACTGCTGTTTTGCGTGTTGCATGCCATCTTCTCTTTGGCGAACCATAGGCAATAGATAGCGGATAAGAGTATTCTGTGACAAAGGCCTAATGGACAAAAAGATGATGACGTTTTGGTATAGTGACTCTAATAGACAGAACAGCATTTCATCTTCTTCCATCGGCAAATGCTTACATCTTATTGTCGCCTTTACACGTTCGAGGAGTGTACCTACTGGTAAATACATAGAGAGCTACGATAGGTAGATACACCATATCTCTCTCTCTAGAGATTCGCCTACCTGTGTACCTCCATGTGCACGTGTACTATTACTATGCAGTAATATGTCATCTTTTGAGGCTCATTGTGGGACTATCTCCTCCTCTCGAAACAAAAAGACTCTACAAGCCTAGCCTGGTGTATACAATTGGTTTCGGTGGAACTTTTAATCATTCTCAAGATGTACGCGTACAAAAATAATACAAGTAATGTCAATTATCCAGCTATATATCAAGGAAGAATAATCTAGATGTAGAATCCTAAACTTCTTCGACAAGAGAAAGAATAATATACGCTGCTTTACGTGCAATTGCAATTTCATGGGCAGTTTTCATCTCTTCCCCAGCGAGAGTGTCGTCAATGTTGCTGCTGCTGCTGAGATAGCAAAAGACTCTAATGCTGCGTCCTCCCTCGTTTCGAATACACCAATGTATCTTGACTTTCCTGCAAAGTAAACTTGTGCTTGCCACTTCGCGCGTTTCTGGGTGATCCCTGCCAACTTCGCCATCCCCAACTTCTTTTGCTTCTCAACTCCATCCCCGTATTTGGCACTGACACTACGAATAGTTAAATAGACACGGTTATTCTGAGAGGGGGTGGGCTCAAACTGCTCCGCCTTCTTTGTAACAGTACGCTTCTTGGTCTTGTCGGGCTCAAATTGCTTCTTGACTTTCATACCCGATCTTGCCTTCTTCGCAACGGTACGCATACTAGCATTGCTCTTGCGTGACACATGGTCTGGTTTGGTTGCATAAGGAGGAAAATGTCGTCCTTTACCTTGTGACCTAAGCATTTGGTTTTCATGCTGCATCATACGACTTTGCCACGTGCAATTTGCTGCAGGTTGTGGCATATGATCTCCAGACCTTGTTGCATAAGCATAAGGAGGGAATCCTCCACCTTGAAATGATGAGCTAAGCATCTGGTTTGAATGCAAATAACTTTGCCACTGTTCATTGTATCGATTACCGTCAAGAAACATCGGTGAATGGGACTGGTAAGCTGGAGGACTATGAACATTGGAATTAGCGTAGAATGCTTGTAATTCACGGTAATAATCACCGAAGTCTAAATGATTGTGTAGTAATGGTTTAGGAGGGGTAGGGGTAGGGTTGAACAATGCTACCAGGCGAATTTTCGTTGCCGTGGGCATTCTAGATCTAGTTGTAAGATATATTAATATTCTTGGGAGCTCATTGTCATTGTCAGCACAGTCAGCAGGCGATCGCTATATAGAATGATCAATGCGGCCCACACATGACTGTAATAGCTTTGACAAACAAGATTACATTATACGCTTGGTACTCATCAGCCCTCTAACTGCCTAAAACTGCCTAAAACTGCCTAAAACTGCCTAAAACTGCCACTTGTTATAAGCATATCGCCGCTTGAAGCTGTATCTGAGTTAGTATGTGTATGTAGATAACAACTTGATGACAGACAAAACTATTTGTTGCATTGTTGTCTTCTATGTATCGATCTATTTAATAGTCTCTATCACTATCACGCTCAGTATACGTTTTAACATACCATCGCATCCAAAAGAAGATATGATTTCACCCGAGCATCTTAAGAAGACAGCGCTGAAAGATCTTGTCGGTGGACAACTCTCAGCTGATCTAGCCAGATTCAGAAACGCCGAGAACGTAGGGCGATGTCCTTACACCAACTTGTGCATTTATAGAAACCTAACAAGGATCGAGATGTCACTTTCAAGCATCTACAAGGAGGATTGGCAGTTTGAGGATAATGACCATTATTTACTATATTGCCTTGGTGAGTACGGTATCAGAGCTATCATCTATGTGTCTATCTTTTATGTATATATGTTGTTTGTACATGATAGTAGATGACTCTTGGGACAACTCACATACTACCCGCTACCCGCTGCCTTTGATCTATCACTTACTTAGCAACTGGAAATATGACTAACGAGGATGTTATGAGAGCAACAAGAAATAATCTAAGGAAGCACCGCAACAAGAATCGTCGTGGACTAAATGGCATTACTATGGATACCTGGAGGTACAAGGTGACTAAGGAGGAAAAGGAGATGTATGGATTGATGGGCAAATTCTTGTGGTGGAAGAAAACATCAGAATCATAATAAATCGAGGGAGTTGAGAAAAGATGTTATCTGAAAGTCATGCAAGGTGTTATCAATGTTAGTCCTACTGTCCTTGGTCGTGACGGATCATATTACTCATTACTAGTCAGGTTATGTATGATAAAATGTGTACTTCAATACCTCTTGATTCTTTAGGATTGCATCACTGTATGATACTATCATCAACTATGCGTTTGGAAATCAAACGCACGTCAACCAGTGCCGTGCAAAGACTGCTTCGTCTATTTGAAGGGTACTTATGAGTATCGTATCTGTTCAATTATCGCTATGCTCTTTGCTTTAATACAATGCACGTAGCTACCATTAGATATGCATGTGTGATAGAAGAAGAGTCTTTACTACTACTATAGAATAATAACTGATAATCAGAAGTAACGAGAGTTATGCTATGTGGATCAGGCACAACACTCTACAACCGCCCCTACAAGACACAGAATCATTGGCTCTTCAGTTGCTCACAGACAAGTCCTCGTGAAGAATCATGTCGCGCCCAATCTCTGCGGACCCGAAGAAGGATTCAAGGAGTTCATCATCTGCAAGCAAGCTAGCCTTTTCGTTGTGCCCGTACATGCGCTTGAACACCTCCAACACATCATCGTCAAGAATGTACCTATTAAGAGGGTACAAAGGCTCGTTGTTGGCGACAGGAATCAACTTGTAGTTCTGCTTCTTACCATTGAAACCTCCTTTCTTCTCGCCAGTAAAAGCAGAGAAGGTTGATGCAATGTGCTTGCCAATATCGGCCGCATCACCACCCACATCGACACTGACGAAAGCATCCCAACCCCAGTTTGCGTCATCTGCGCCTGGCATCCTCGTGTTGTCTCGGGGTTCCTCTTCGTTATACTGCCGACGGTAGAAGAAGCCCAGGATATTCCATTTCTCCATTAGATCCTGATCTTCGCAATGTTCGTTGAAATAATCCTTCATTGGTTTGATGAAGGATGCGGTCCTGTTTCCGTCAGGACGGGTGGACCACGATACGAACACGCCATTGGCAGCAGTCTTTACAGTGGTCAATTTATTCGAGTATCCTTGATTGCCGCCTTTATAGGGACTGAGCTTCATACTGACCCCGTGTGAATATGGGTTGTTCGAGGGAATCTTGTTCTTGGTTTTGGGCGGCATCTTCATTCAGCGAGTATTAATGGTACGATGTAACAAATGGATGAATGTTATTTGATCGAGCGTGGATTATGCCACTTGTTCAAAATGAAACTATAAGTTTATGATCTGAATGCATCCCGCACGAAGGAGGCAGTTAGAAATGAAGTGCTCCCACCAGTGAGGGCTAACACTGCCACATAAGACATGTAATTGCCGCATAAGACATAATGATAATGTATGAATTTGTGGAAGAACAACTGCACACTACCAATGATCAGCTTGTGTAGATATGCGATGTTTGCAAACTGCCTCACAACCAGAAGTACACGTGGATTGGCATTGAAATAATGTAACTGCCTCCTCTCTACGTCTGCCACGGTGGAACACAAGTGACGGGCTTGACATACTTCCTTGTACATATTCAGCCAAACAACCGATCAGCCATCAACCTGAACAGCCACATACGTCTCTGGGCCGGGGAATGTGAGCTCAGTGTAGTATTATTTGTTTCGGAATCATACCATACACAAAAACAAAAGAGTTCCATTATGATCCATTGGTGCATTGGAGTGGAAGAAACAAGAAAGAGCAAATATTCGAATAAAACTGACTTTGAATGACTGATATGCAAAACTATCGAGAGAGGCTGATAAGGGATGTGATTGATCGATCATGCTACCTCAGCTAAACAAGGGAATGCACCAAACACCGCTTCTTATTGGTAACTTATAGAACGCCAATATGCACAAACTCATAGATAAGTTAGAAATACTAGAAACTCTTACTAGTGCCACTGTTGATTCTGAAATACTAATACACTGGCATACGCTAAGGCGGCAGAAAGAACATGACAACTGTATCAGAATGACTTAGGTCTACAATAGCCATTATATAAATCATCATACCAAGCCGCGAGAAGCAAGGTTGAAATCTTACCCAAGCGCAAACGGCCATGTTTTTTATAAACACTCTCCAGGTCTGACGTCAAGAGAGAAATTGATGACAGAATTGAACGTGCCACTGGTAAAAGTTCGTCCTCGTTATATCCTGTAACATCTGCCATGCCTGGCGTCCAGTGAGTATTTCCTGTCACTTTCCTTGCAATGAAGAGTGTAGCACATGCGACTTGGCTCGGCAAAAACTCTAGCAATTGATAACTTACAAGAACACAGTCCAAGATAAAACGACTAACTTCATCAGTGATAGTATTGCTCTGGCAGATACCCGCATAGATTACGTGAAATGAATACGTGGTCGGGACAAACAGTTGATAATTGAGTGTACTCAAAATACGTAATTCCATTGCTACCACGTCATTCTTGTTATATGCACCGTCACAAAGATATACAAATAGTGCAACTCCGCACGGGGAACCTGATTCAACAAACTTTGATGCTATTAGCATGGACGTGACCCCGACTAGTTGCAGGTTGCACTTAGCCACAACTTCCCTGGAGAGGTAACGATCCAGTATATTTATAGCAAGGTTAAGCGTTTCTGGAGATAGCCGCAGTTTGTAGTGAATAAGTACTAGCCAACTGACAAGCATTGCTCTCATTCTTACTTTCAAATGTGGTTGGCGTTCCATGTACCTTGTACGTGTCGAGGTTTGACCCTCGACGGAGAGAAAATGGTTAAGAACCTCCAACTCCAACACATGGTTGGACTTGGACTTGGACTGATTGCTCTGATCAGGTAACATTTTCTTAGCAGGTTGATACCAACTTAACTTAAGATTCCAAAAGGAAGTCGAACAATCAAATCTTGATGGTGATGTTATGTTGGCGTTGGTCCCACCAGAAGTGTGCCCTGTCCCAATTGGGGAGTGGTCAATCTTGCTGGCTCCAGCGGCAGTTGTGGGCTGTGATGCTGTGGGCATTTTCGTGGGCGGTAAAGCTGCCTGACATGGTGCCCCTTTGCCGTGCGAATGGCGTTTGTATGGGGATGCCTCCCGATGTACCTAAGGCAGATGACAAGCAGGCAGATAAACACAAGTCTAACCTAATTGGGCATAATTTCAACTGGCCGTAGTAGTGGATACTGTCTCTTTTCCTCTTTTACATCTAAGTCGATTAAGTCAAAGTTGAGTCAGAGTCTTCTCATGGTCAGAGTTAGTCAAATCTTCAGCGTTCCTGACATGTCAGACGACTTCAAGGAAGAACCTATACTAAGGGAAAACCCCGGACGATTCACTCTGTTCCCCATCGAACATAAAGATGTGAGTTGATAAATCGATCACATTCTTTTTTTGTGATGATATTTCTACACTCCTGCCCGTGTTTTGTTTTTCTTTTTGTTCCACCAGATATGGCACATGTACAAAATGGCAGAGGCTTGCTTCTGGACTGCAGAAGAAATTGACCTTGCACACGACCTGAGCGACTATGAAAACCTTTCTGATGACGAACGGCACTTTGTCTCACATGTCCTCGCCTTCTTTGCCGCATCTGATGGTATCGTCAACGAGAACCTTGCTTGTAATTTTGCCACTGAAGTGACCATTCCAGAGGCTCGATGCTTCTATGGCTTCCAGATCGCGGTAGAAAACATCCACAACGAGACTTACTCTTTACTGATTGATACTTATATCAAGGACCAAACCTTAAAGAGCCATCTCCTCAATGCAATTGAGACTATCCCATGCGTCCGAAACAAAGCAAATTGGGCATTGCAGTGGTGCGATACAAAGAATGCATCATTTGCCGAACGTTTAATTGCATTTGCGGCAGTCGAGGGCATTTTCTTTTCTGGCGCATTTTGTGCCATCTTCTGGCTGAAAAAGCGGGGCCTTATGCCTGGATTGTGCTTCTCCAACGAGCTAATTTCTCGCGATGAGGGACTCCACTGCAATTTTGCATGTCTGTTGTATTCCAAGTTGGTCAATAAACTACCGGAACACAGCGTTATCCAGATCATTAAAAGTGCCGTCGATATTGAGAAGGAGTTTGTTGTGGATGCCCTTCCAGTGGAACTGATTGGTATGAACTCCAGGCTAATGTGCAGCTACATTGAGTACTGCGCCGACCGGCTACTGTATGACATTGGGTATCCAAAACAGTATAGAGCTGAGAACCCTTTTGAATGGATGACAACGATAAGTTTAGAAGGGAAAACAAACTTCTTTGAGAAAAGAGTAAGCGAATATGCTAAGTCGGGTGTTTGTGTTGACAGGGACAACCAGGTCTTCAGTACAGACGCAGAATTCTAAAGCCACTTTAATGGGGGGAGGGGGTCACGGGCACTTAACAAAACAAAACTGTCTAGGGCTATTATTAACAGTCCAACTGCAAACATCAACATGACTGATTTGTTCACAAAAAAAAGCATTCCTCGGACCATTGACTCCCACTCCCAGATGCAACTAATAATGCATATGAACCCCCTTCTTCTCAGTCTCAGTCTCGATTAATGCTAACTTCTTAGCAGCATCATTATACTCGGTCTTCTTCTTTTTATCTAATGCCTTGTATTCTTCGGACATCTCTTTCAAGAACTCTTTGAGTCCAACACCTTTTCCCTTTTTTGGGGAGGAAACTCCACGCTTAGGTTTCTTCACTTTGAAAACGTTATCTTTTGAATACTCAAGAAAGGCTTCCAAGGTTTCGAATTCTTCCCCCAAGTCTTTCTCCAAGGAACGCTGTTTCATGAACAAAATCCAACCATTTCCCACCTTTTTACTTTTTGCAGCACCTTTTGGTTTGGCTTTATCCAAAACAGCCGCCTGTTGAAGCTGCTCACTCATACGCAACTGCTCATCCTTACTTTTATTCAGCTGTTCTTCTAGATGTGCTACTTTTTCGACTAGATGTGCCGTTGCTTGTGTGCCACATTCTTTATTTTTGTTTTCAAGGACATCAATCTGATGTTCATACTGACGCACTAGTGTTAGCAAATGCTCAATATAATTAACATGGAAAGAACTAGAGCGACCCCCTTTAGAGCCTGGTGAGTTAGAGTTATCTTCTGGAGAAACACGTTGATTCATATTAATATGATTCGATTATTCACTAAGTGGTTGTTGGGCTATGGTCCTTTTTTTATTGGCAAAGCATGACATCAAGCTACATATGGTGACGAAAATAATGATCTTATTCGAGGGGGCTGATGATGGCAATACTAAATGTGTTAATGAACTGCCCCAGCAAGGCCACGTCAGCTATGTGAGTAAAATAAGACAGGCGCGAAGAAATTCTGCCCCAAGTCCGGCGCGCCAAAATTGTGAAAATCTAAATGATGTATTGACAAAAAATGGCGCGCCGGACTTGGGGCAGAATTTCTCTGCGCCAGTCTTAAATGAGAATTTTAGAAGGCTTAAATGACTACCTTTCTATCTCAGTCATATGGAATTCCGGTAATGGATTGTGACGGTTTAATGATTTAAAAGTGCCAAAGAGGAGCTGGGTGTAGAACTTTATAATAAAGGCAGTTTTATATAACTGCTATATGTGTATCGATAAAACAGCCACAACCCTGCCTTAAACACGTTGTGTGTTTGGGGGCAAATTTTTAAAGGTGTTAGCAAATCGAGGCTCAATTTCCTAAGTACCCTCTTCCTCTCTACGCCAATCTCCCTTTGACTGAATGAAATCAAAAGGTGTATTGTACCTACATTAGGTCGATAATTTTAACGTCGCTTTAAAATGACACCTTTCATCTCAGTCATATAGGATTCCGGGATTGAATTGAGACAGGTTCATGATTTAATGTCCCTTAGAGGCGCTGGCTGGGGTGTAACTTAATAATAAAAGCAGTTTCATTTATAACTGCTATATGTGTATCGATAAAACAGCCACAACCCTGCCATAACACGTTTGGGGGCAAATTTTAAAAGGTTAGCAAACCGAGGCTCAATTTCCTTAGTACCTTTTACGCCGCCAATCTCCCGTTGACTGAAATCAAAAGGTATTGTACAATAACAGACAATGTATGAAAACACTCACATCTACATTCTCTTGTCTGCTAAAAGAGACTCGATGGCCAGTGAAGAAATGCACAAAAATTTAGAGCAGCGGAGGCAGCAAACAATACTCTCCATCAGCAAACAATTCGACACCTCAGCGATCACTGGAGCAAAGACCTATCTGCTCCGACATAGGTGAGTGGATGAAACTATATCTTTGTTGTTCATCGTTCTGTGTAGTGTGTACAAAATTGTAGAAGGGAACACGTCCTCGGACGGTGCAGCACGGAAAACTGATTCGTAATAGATGGTGATGTGTTGCAATATCATCATTTCTATTTCAAATTCTCTCTAACCTATATTTGCCTCTATTTGGCGATATCATTATATTTTCAACTGGATTGATATGATACACGTGAAAAAATCGAAACATGACGTATGTATATGTGATGTTCAATGTGATATGTTCTTTTTATCCTCATCCATCTCACCGGAAAGACAGCGAGAGGCTCTGAACAGCATGGACCACCCCAGGAAGCGGGGTGTTGTAAGTCCAGTGCGGCAATCATTTGGCGAGGACAGGAGTCAAGATTGCTCTCACTTCGGTGCAGAGGGACCCGCATCAAGCTGAGAGCAAGTGATATCGTTTTTCACCGCTGCGTTTGCATTGTGAAACTCGTTCCCTCCTTAACCTTATTGCGAACTTGGACGGGCACTTTGAGTGTGTCCCTCCTTGCGACCATTCGGTTCATACAGTCTGTCGACCCTTTTGTTCTCTTTGCATTGCATTATTTCAGGTAGTTAGGGGAATGATGCAACAACACATTTGATAATATGAAACGAACATACGTAACAATTACATTTGAGTCTGGGGAGTGGGGAATCTACAATGATAGAATACAATACACAACACGAGGATTGAAAGAGTACTCTTCACAAATAACAACAATTAAAATTATCAATTAATACACAAATATAAACCTCTCGCATTTGCACTATGATTCGATGCTTCTCACATCATTCGCCAACCCCTAGCATTGTCCTCTTCTGCTGCCCTGTCATGTAGCAATTTGAGCCAGCCAATAACAAGAAGCGTACTTTTACAAGGAAGGCAGAGCAATTCGAGCCAACCCCATCTCAGAATAACCGTTGAGCCACATTTCCCACATGTCGTAATGGTCAGGACCTCCATCATTATAATCTAACGGGTGTGAAAAGTGACGTAGCACGTCATAGTGCTCAGAGAGATCCAATCCATGTAATTCGTCACTGTCAATGACAATACCACGCTCAATTGTCTTTATATACCGGCTCACATTGTGTGCAATGATATAGTTGTGCACGAAGAATGCAGGGCCTGGGGGCAAGAAACGACCAAATCCTTTCTCTTCCAGCTGACTGATAACATTTAAGACCAAACGTAACCTGATAGACAATACAAACAATACGCATTTTACACCATATGGCAAATCAAATGGCACCATCAGCCTGTCCTGATACAAGGCCTGTATGTAAGGACCAGATGTTGTCCAACCATCAGGTTCTGCTTTTTTGCTGAATACGTTACCAACTTCGTCATCGATACGTTTTATAGCATCTCTATATTCGGACTCGGAGAAACCCCATACAAATTGGGGTGTCTTAGTGCAAGCTGAATTCATGATTTCATCTGCTACATTGGCAACTTTCTTCTCCGCCTCCTTCACGATACCAACAATGTAGCCCTGACAAATCAAGTTTTCGGTTGATTTAGGGAGCTCAGTAATCTTCCTGAAGGTCTTCTCAGGGTTTGGAACTACCCAATCTTGCCCATCAAAAAACAAACCATAAATCTCGAGATCAAACAAATCGACGGCCTCTTCAAGATTCCTTCCAGGCTGTGAGAAACGATTATGGGGCAAAATGGTTAATTAGAAGCACAGAAGAGTGTCCCGGGCCATTGTTAGACTCAATCTGCTCTCTGCCGTGAGTCAACAAGAGCGCAAACAAAACAGGCGTTGTCATACTTCTGACTTCAGGATACTTCCAAGCATACCTTCAAGACAATCACGTCAATGTTAACGGTGTCTTTTTTGTCAATGCCTCTGTCTGTATATTTCATGAAAGGCAATCTCTTCATGTCATTGGTAACTAAATGCACGACTCTTCCAGATGGCAAGACAGCCAAAGACGAGTGGACTGACGTCACATTATCAGATTGCTTATTCATGAAGAACTCAACATGGGAGACTGGATCGTCACGTTCATTTTCCCTTTTCAACCCAGAATGTGTCAACGAAGAGGGATACATCTGGAACGCTTTATTGACTTCCGAAAAGCCTGCAAATACTTGATCAACGCTTGGACCTGTGAGCCAGGCTCGAAGATATGGCACCGCATCGAACGTACAATATATATCTAGATCAGCCGGTTGATAGTTGCTCCCTTTACCTCGGACCCAACAACCCTCATCACTAGAAAAAAGACATTGCACAGCAGTAGAGCCGCTGCAATCACAACGGAACAAATGTCATCATATCATCCAGTTTGTTTGCGAGCATAAACAAGTCGAAGTATATTCTTACTCTCACCTGATACAGACAGCACCACATGGTAATGGTAATGTATTAACCATGTCCACAAATGACTCGAGAGGGTCTTTGCACTTAAACTCTGTCTTTCCTCTTTTCAATACATTGCAGAGATTTTTACTTAGCGCCTTTTCAATAAGGGATTGGTACAGCTCCTTACTTGGGGAGATCTCACCAAGCAGATATACCTCAGTGGGAGTCAAAAAATCGCAGATTGAATGCAACAAATCGTCGGGGAGGTCACCAAAACTCATTCTATTCGAGGTGTCACCCAAAATACCCAAGTCTGGAACAAATAATACAAAGTCGTCACTGCTCAGGCGGCAGTTACACAAGTTGTTCAGTTGCAGAAACTGCCTGGTGTGAAGTGTTATATTAGGCACTGCCCCCGTTGCGTGTAATAGCATCATCACCATCATCGTCTTGATGATAATGAGAGATCTCTTGATTTCTATATACCTTAGTAGGAACTACGAAAACCAAACAAGTTTGAACAAGAACTTACTTTTTAATACAGTCTACAGACAAACAGTGCTATTCAAGAACAACTACCAACTACCGAACGATCGCCATGACATCGACACCAACCTAGTCACTGAACATGGCCGTCAGGACCTCAAATGGTAATGGTAAGGCTGTCGTCACCACCACAACTGCAACATCACGCGAGTTTAGACACCCCTCCTTTCTTAACATAATTCATTATGGGGTGAACACATAAGGCCAAGTATTGGTATTGTCAGCCCTCACCCTCTTCTTACTACTAGGAAGATGCCGATTAGTAGGGAATGTGATTGGTCCTAGTACTTGGCCTAGTACTTGGCCTTGCCGCTGTTGTAACGCTAACGTAGAAGTCGGCGATTGGTGATGATTACCATTTCCAAATCCACCAAGAGCTTGAGAAGAAGGACTATCGTTACCGTTATTGCCATCGGCACTGCATAATGGTGGTATGGATGGTGCTAGATCAAGATCAACAATGGGGGACTTGGTCTGAAACTCGTTCAATATCTTAATTACAGCCAGCACAACGTTACCATTGGCATAATCAGATCCAAGAGCCTGCTGAATGGTCACGTCTTGGATCATCCACCTCTCGAGACGAAGACCAAGAATGGTTTCTAAAAGGCATATAATCGAATATTTCAGCTCCGGAATCTCCACACCCGCTTGCTGAACTTGGTTCGATTGTGGCGGGGGTTGCGTAAGACTCGGATGCGTTTGTACTTGTAGTACTCCACTTGGGTTAGCTTCATCCATTGGTTGGGCCATCTCGTGATAAAATTCCTAAAAGCTATATATTAAAGAGCAAAAATGAACTGATGTTTGTTTGTTTTACTTTGTTATGAGTGGTTCAAAGTGAAACGAGATGTTGTCAAGGCTGAACTGCCCAATAGCGGAGAGATTGTAAAGGCTGATAAGAGCCATGGCTCTTTAACTGCCTGATACTGATACACATACTAAGAACTGCCCAAAGCGGAGATATTTGGCGTAATAAACGGATACGCTAAGCTACAACTGCCGTGATACACATAACTAATATATTGCCCAAAGCGGAGATGATTGTAAGGCTGATGACTTTTGGCTCTTAAACTGCCGTAAACTGCCCAATATGTAGCGGAGATGATTAGCAAGCAAAAGTCCTCGGGGCGCAGATGTCAAATAGTGAATGCCCAGTCTATGTGTTCTTAAACTTATATGTACATTGTGTTGTTTAGCTTCTAACAACAAGCATATAAAAGTATTCTCATTTAAAAAAACAGGCATTTAAAAATGTATATGCGTTATATCAACACAGAAAAACAATATCGGCAACAATGGGTGCCGACGAAGTCTTCTCCAATATTTGCCAGCAATTCATTCAAATTTGCCTTACCGCCTTGCATCGGCGAAAGCCAGGCTTCAAACCCAAATGAACCATCTAATTTAGCGATTAGTACACCTCCGCACAACACCGTTGTAAGCTCATCCTCATCAAACAGTTGTTCTTCAGTTGTACTTCGAGACTGGCACCAGCACCAACAAACGCACTCGTCTTGGAACGTGTACCCAATCGTTGATCATCATAATAATCATTCCCCTCCTTCGCTCTACGAGCCCCAATCGAGGTGGTACCCAAATCATCATTATCATTCTGAAGTCGTCGAGGGCCACGGACAACAGGATTTAGCAGTGGAGGAATTGACAGAGTGGTCTCAGGTTGCAATTGATAACCATTCACGGATCAGCCTAGGTTTGAAACAAATCGATGCGCATGAAGACACTTTAAGATTGTCTGAGCTGATCAATATAAGTGAGACGTTGTTGGTACCACAAGTTCCAGCTCAAGCTCAAGCAACTGGTCAGTTCCATGGTGCTGCAATGGCAATGCAACAACAGCAACCTTATAATCAAATGCCCAATAGTCACTTCGGCCACACAGGGCGAGAAGAGTTGTCTCAGTCTCGGCCTTCTCAAGATGTT
>Ga0213864_10000251_pt1 | contig 23851 bp, 34 predicted proteins | sample PICome_5_FD_160078 | JGI IMG/M metagenome (GOLD analysis project Ga0213864, IMG submission 160078) | Coastal seawater microbial communities near Pivers Island, North Carolina, United States - PICO247 | ecosystem: Environmental > Aquatic > Marine > Coastal | place: USA: North Carolina... | reverse complement strand
TAGAACATATAAGTGATCAACATTTTAATGATAAAAGATATGAAATTAATTCAGATAAATTAAAAAAAATAGGTTGGAAAGTAGAAGTGACGAATTTAATGCATATAATAAAATGAATTATTATGATAAACTATAAAATCATTATATTTACCTTTTGCAACTAATCTAGTATTATCAGATAAATTGAAATATTTTATAAATTCAGTAAAAAAATATAAAATCATAGTATCATTATATCTATTTAAGTTAGTGATAAATGGTATAATTGTATTATTATAAATAATGTTAAAAGTTTGTTTCGTCATTTTATAATATTAATTTTTAATACTTTAAGTAAATGAAAGTTTTATTGTTAGGTAATAAAGGATGGATAGGTCAAAAACTAATTAAAATATTAGATAATCAGAATATTGATTATGTTACAACTGATTATAGAGGTGAAACAGATGATATTAAACAATTTATTTTAAATAATAATATAACGCATATATATTGTTGTTTAGGAAGAACTCACGGAACATTAAATGATAAAGTATATACAACAATAGATTATTTAGAAAACAAAGAAACGTTACAACAGAATATAAATGATAATTTATATGTTCCTTTATCATTAGCAATGTTTTCTGATAAACATAATATTCATTTTACATATATAGGAACTGGATGTATTTTTAGTGATAATGAAGAACAATTTACAGAATTAGATAAACCAAATTTCTTTGGTTCTAATTATAGTATTGTTAAAGGATTTACAGATATGTTAATACAAAATACAAATGCTTTAATATTAAGAATAAGAATGCCAATATCAAGTGATAAAAGTATTCGTAATTTTATAACAAAAATAACAACATATGAAAAAATATGTAGTATTCCAAATTCAATGACAATATTAGATGAATTATTGCCATTATCTATAGAAATGATAAAAAATAAAGAAACTGGTTGTTTTAATTTTACAAATCCTGGTGTTATAAGTCATAATCAGATTTTGGAAATGTACAAAGAAATTGTTGATTCTACATTTACTTGGAAAAATATGTCAATTCAAGAACAAGATAAATTATTATTATCAAAAAGAAGTAATAATAGTTTAGATACTAGTAAATTAGAAAGTAAATATAAAGTAGATAATATTAAAGATGGTGTTAGGAAATGTTTGGAATATTATAAATTAAGTTAAATTAAGTTAAATTAACTTCTTTTTTATAATAAAAATGAGTTATAAAGACCCTAAAAGAAAAGTTGGTTCGCAAAGTGAAATTCCATCTATTAAAGATGAATCTAATTTAATATCAGTTTTTGGATATCAAAAATTTACTATTGATAAATCATCTTTAATAATTAAATCTAAATTAAAATTTGAAAAAATTAATAAAATTTTAGAAAAAATAAAATATAAAAAATCATTTTGTGATATTGGTTGTTCATCTGGTATAGTAAGTATTTTAGCATATAAAAATAAATTTGAAAATATTACTGCAATTGATCATGATTCAGAATATACTGATATTTTAAAAATTATTAATAATAAATTACAAATTAAAAACATAAATGTAATAACTGATAGTTTTGGAAATGATAAAAATAAATATGATGTTGTATTTTGTGGTGCAATAATACATTGGATTTGGTCATTAACATCTAATTTTAATTCTTTTGAAAAAATATTAAATTATTTAAATAATATTACTAATAAAATATTATTAATAGAATGGATTAGTGAAAATGATAATGCAATAAAAAGTTTTGGACATATTACAGAAAATAATGAAAATTATAAAACTAATAATTTTGAAAAAACATTAATAAAATATTTTAAAATAATTGATAAAATAGAAACAGATAATAAAAATAGAATTCTTTACATTACAGAAAAATATCATCATTAATAATTCCTGCTGGTTTAGGTTTATTAGATAAATTAATATCACAATGTAAATTATTATTTATTGTTGCCCAACCAAAATCGCATAAATAAATAATATTATTTAATAATAATATTTCAGAATTATGTTTAATATCATTATGTTTAATATTTAATTTTTTTAATTCTTTAATTATATTACTTAATTGTTTTTTGTAATTATTATTTGATTCAAATACTTGTTTGTTAATAGGTATTCCACAATATGACATAATTATAATTTGATTTTTAATATCATAATATAATAATTCTGGAATATTAATATTTTTATTATTTAATAATTTTAATATATGTATTTCTCTTTCAAAAACATTATAATCTTGATATTTAATAATTTTTTTTATAACAATAGTATTATTGATATCTTTATAAACTTGTGATGTTGCTGATTTTTTAAGTTGTATAATTTTTGTTGTTGTATTCTTAAATTTTACTATATCATGTAATAAATTAATTTTTATTTCTTTATTAATTAGATTTTTAATTTTAATATAAGTTTCATTTAGTAATCTTTTAATATTATTAGTTTTTTCCATATTATCTATATTTTTCTAATATATTTTTATAATTTGGAAATATATCAGGTGTTTTACCAGTAATTCTTATTCTTGAAAAATTAAAATTAATTTTAATATTTTTAATTTTATTATTATTTAATATTAATCCTAGGATTGTTTCTGAATGTAATTCGTGATTTTTACTTAATTTAAGTAATTCTTTAAAAACTTTACCATAAATTTTATATGTTGAGTTATTTGTAATAGCAAAACGATCATTTATTTTATATTTACCAAATAAATGAAAATTAGATATAAGTATAGTATTATTATTTATTAAATTTAATTTAGAAATATCTAATTTATCTAAATATAAACAATCTGGTCTAACAAATAAAATATAATCATAATTAATATTTGTTTTTTCAATCATTTCTGTTAAAATAGATCTTGAATAACAACCTAAAATAAAAAAATTAACTGAATCATAGTCTGTATTCCATGGATCTTTCTTTGTTCTATATAATTCTAATTGTAATTTTTTTTTTATTTCATCTTGATCATCTTGATTAAAATATTTTGGATTTAATAATTTATATTCATTATTATCTATATTGGTAGTTATAGTTTCTTTTGCTCTTTTATTTGAATAGTTATTTAAAAAATAGGTATGCAAAAATACATCATAATCCATATTATTTTTAGTAAAAACATCAAATATATTAGTTTTTATTGAATCTATAGTATATTTTAAACTTCTTGTTATACCATAAAATCCAATTGCAACTTTTTTTTTTTTAATTAATTTTTTTAACTGGAACATTATATTATCTAAGTGTATTTTTATTGAACTCATTTTTATAAACAATTGATATTTTAAATAATATTTAGATAATAAACTAATGATTCTTGATAATTCATTATATATAAAAATCATGTAATCACATTTAGTGTTATGATAATATATATATATTATTATATTTATTATTATATTTATGTAAATAATTATGATTAAATTATTAAATATAAATTTAGATAATTTATTAAAATTATTAAGAAAACATTTAAATGTAAAAAAATATTATCAAATTATACTAGTTGTAATTGCAAATGATACAAATGATTATTATTGTGAAATGATGAAAAATTTTTGGATTCCTTTTATAAGTTATATAAAAAAACATAAATTATCTATTAAAGTATTTTTATTATTTGGTCAAAAACTTAAGAATATTCAAATAAATTCAGATGATATTATAATAGCAAATACAGGCGAAGGTTATGTTCCACAAATATTAAAGAAAACAATATTTGCTTTAGAATATATTTATAAAAATTATAATTTCAAACATCTAATAAGAACAAATTTATCTAGTTTTTTTATAAGTAATAAATTATTGGAATTAAGTAATGGATTTTCTGATAATAAAATATATGTTGGTGCAAGTGGATATCCAAATAAAAATTTTTTTGTAACTGGTTGTTGTATATGGTTATCAAAAGATACAGTTTTATATTTAATAAATAATAAAAATAATTTAAAATATAATATTCCAGATGATGTTGCTATTGGAAAAATTTTAACTAATAATTTTTTTAAACCTTTAATAAAAATATTAAATATTGTAAAAAAAGAAGATTATACTTTACTTCTTAATAATAATTCAAATATAATAAAAAAATATGATACTTATCATATTCGTATAAAATCAAATAATCGTTATAATGATGCTAAATTAGTTAAATTTTTTTTTCAATATTATTATGAATAAATATAGGGTCATTATTATCATCATCATATATAATATAACCTAAATTATATAAAAAATTATAAATTTTTGATTTATCATAATTAAAATTAATTTCAGATAGTTTATTAGTTTCAACTTGAATTAATGGTTTATTTTTATTTATTGTGTTAATTGCACCTTCTAAAACATATAATTCATTACCTTCAGTATCAATTTTAATAAAATCAATTTTATTATTTAAATTTAATTCATCTAATGTTATAGTTTTATTATTAGTATTATTAGTTTTTTCTATATGATAACATCCAGAATTTTTTCCACTTTTAATTAATTTATAACAACTGTTAGAATTTGAAATAGCATTATTATAACTTATAATATTTTTACATCTATTATATTCTATATTTTTTTTTAAATTTTTATAATTTTCTGGATTTGCTTCAAAACAAATAACTTCATTAAATAATTTGGAATAAGGAATACTAACTGTTCCAATATGTGCTCCAATATCAATAAAACAATTATTTTTATTATGATTTTTTATAAATTCTTTAATAATTTTTAATTCTCGTGGATATGGTTGTGATTTACCATTTATAATACTAGAATGAAAGTCACTACAAGTACCAAAATAAGTAATATTATCATATGTAGCCATTTATTATAATAAATTTTATTTATAATTATTACATATACACATTGGAAGAGTTCTTAAAACTTTATCATTATATTTTAAAATTAATGGATGATAAATATCACCTAATATTTCTGTCCATTTAATTGGATATTTATTATCTTTCGTATTACAATCTCTTAAATTTTTAGCTGGATATATTTTTAATTCACTTAATTTATTATTTAATATATAAATTAAATTATTATACCATTCATTTGTTAATGGTGTCCTTTTTTTACAGATATAACAACCATTACCAATTAATTTATTATATGATTCTTGTGGAACTGTTCGAGCATTTCCATTTCTTATTTCTGGATAACCAATAATCCATTTGTCACTATTATATAAATTTTCAAAAGATTTTTTCCAACTTCCTTTAGTCTTTTTAATATCACTATAACCACCACCATGAAAATGCATTAAATATGTTCTTAAATAATCTGATTTATGAACTGCACTTAAATAATTATAAGCTGGATGTAAAGGATATTCAAATAATATATATTTACTTAAATTTTCATTATTTATTAAAATTATATTACATTCACTTATCAATTTAAGTTGATTTATTGAATTTATTCTATTTTCAGTTAATGGATTATCTTCTGTCCATAATATATGTATATTATATTCCATAAATGTTTATTTATATAAAAATATATTTATTAAAAACACTAGATATGTTTTCTGTTGTTATTCCAGTATATCCACCTCATTTCAAATTTCTTAAAAATATTTTATATAATATAATAGATTCTAAAAATTTTGAAGAATTAGTTGGTGAAATTATAATTGCTTGTAGTGAAGTTAATAATTTAGAATTATTTAAATCTAATATAATATCACATCACAAAATAATTATAAGTAATGTTAATACAAAATGTAATGCATCAAAAAATAGAAATAGAGGATGGAGTATAGCAAAGGGTAAATATATAGCTTTTATGGATGCTGATGATTCATATCATTTAGATAGATTTCAAATAATTTATAATATATTAGAAAAATATAATTGTGATTCACTAGTTCATAATTATGAATATATGAATAATAAATATATAAATAAAAATATATCTGATGAAAATTTAAATATTATAGAATCAAAAACACTATATGATAAATCTTTTCCAGTTAATGAAGATTTGAATAATAGATTATTAACTAATTTACCATATAGAACAGCACAGGGACACTCAATTATAAAAAATAATTTAAGATATAAATTTAATGAAGAATTTATTAAAGGTGAAGATAGATTAATATTAAAAGAAATACTATTTAATAATAAAGATAATGGTATTATTTATTGTGATTTAAAGTTATCTAATGTTAGAATATTATATAAAAGATAATATATATTTAGAAATAACTATGATAAATGCTGTTATTGTATGTCACCAAGGTATTGGTGATATAATAACAATGAGTGGAGCAATTGTTTATTTAAAACAGTTTTATAAAAAAATCAATTTAATATGTAAAGATAAAAATTTAAAACATATAAAATCTTTTTTTCAAAATTATGACATTGATTTTATATCTATAAATTCTAACTTAGAATTTAAAGAAACAGAAATTAAAATAATAAATTATTTCAATAATACATCAAATGATATTTTTATTTCTGGTGAATGTTTCAATTATTTAAAAAAATATAAACGTATATCAATTCCTATAAATCAATATCAAAATAAATCAATAAATAAACAATATGCTTATAACAAAAATAATTATATATATACACTTTTTTCAAATTTTTACAATGATTACAATTTATCAATAGATGTATATTTTGATTATTTTGTTTTTATAAGCAATGAAAATTCACGGAAATTATATAATTTAATTTCAAATTACTATATTATTTTTATTCAATTACAATCATCAGATAATAAGAATTTAAATATTACAAATTTATTAAAAAAATATTTAGATAATGATAATGTTATATTAATATGTAATGATAAAAATTTATATAATGAAAAAAGTGAAAAATATAATATATGTAAAAATTTTATTATGACAGATTTTATTAATTATTATGATACTATTATAAATGCAAATGAAATATATGTAATAGATTCTTGCTTTTCTTGTATAGTTTATCCATTATTAATTACTAAAAAATTAAAAGCACATAAAGTTGAAATAATAGATAGAACTAATGTTGATAAAATTATTATATAAGATTAAATCATTATTTATTCTTTAAATATGATACCTATTTACAATAATGATATTGATAAATACAAAGAATATAGTTTTGATGCTATAAATAGTGGATGGATATCAAATTATGGTGAATATATACAAAAAAGTGAAAATAAATTAAAAGATATTTTAAATATTAATTATGCTATTTTAATGTCAAATGGTACTTGTGCTACACATTGTATATATTTAGCATTAAAATATAAATATCCTAACATAACTACTATTTATTTACCTAATTATGTATATATTGCTGTATATAATTGTTGTTTAATGGTATATAATAAATTAAATATTAAAATTTTAGAAACTGATCAACATACTTTAAATTTTAATACTAATATCGATTATTTAAATTCTTTAGAAAAAAATTCAGCTATAGTAATTGTTCATAATACTGGTAATGTTATTAATATATTAGAATTGAAAAAAATAAGACCAGATATAATTTTTATTGAAGATAATTGTGAAGGATTTACTGGTAAATATGAAAATTATTATACTGGAACACAGAGTTTATGTTCTTCATTATCATTTTATGGAAATAAAATAATAACAACTGGTGAAGGTGGTGCATTTCTTACAAATGATATTGATATCTATAATTATATAAAAAAAATATATAGTCAAAGTATGACAAATGAAAGATATGTACATGATAATTTAGCATATAATTATAGAATGTCAAATATTCAAGCTTCTTTATTATATGGACAATTATTAGATTTCCATAATATAATTTTAAAAAAAAAATTAATTTTTGATAATTATAAAATGTTATTTACAAAATTAATTAATCAAGGTAAAGTAACTATACCAATAGAAAATTTAAACTGTTTAAATGCAAATTGGATTTTTACTATTAAATTAAATAATATCAAATATAAAGATATTTATAAAACATTAATTAATAACAATATTGATACAAGACCTTTTTTTTGTTCTGTAAATAATCATAAACATTTAAAAGATATTCAAAATAATGATAATGAATCATTATATAATAATATATTTATGATTCCATCTGGTATAACAATAACATATAAACAACAAAAGTATATTGTTGATATTATAGAAAAAATATCAATATAAAACTTTAATTTAATTATATAGTTAAAATGTTGAAACACTGTCATATTTCAATAATATGTAATGAATTAGTTTTTTTAAAAAGAAAATTACCTTTTCTATATCAGTTTTTTGATCAAATAATTTTTATTGATTATGACATATTCAATAATACTAATTCTAATGATGGTTCAATAGAATATATTGAAAATTTTAATGATACTGAAAATAAAATTATTTTGATAAAAGATTATTATAATAAAGATATATCTGGATTTAATGGTGTTAGTATGATAGAAAAACAACAAATGTTTAGTGTAGGTTCAAAATATATTAAAGATAATATGGATGTTATTTGGGCTACAGATGCTGATGAATTTTTTGATTATAATTTAATTAATGAAATTGATAATTTATATCAAACTGATAAAACATTAATAAGTGTTGATATACCACATATAATATTTTTTTATAATCAGTATAATCAATTAAATAATAAAAATTTTTATATTTGTCCTAGAATAACAAAACATTTTAAAAATAAAATATATGGACATTGTAATTTTCAAACATATGGTAAAACAATTAAATTACAAAATAACTTTTTATTACATTTTGCATATGTTGGTTATAATAAATGTAAATTTAAATTAGATTTATACAATAAAAAAAGTAATGGAGCAAATACTAAAAATAATGATATTTTTTTAGATAATTATAAAAAATGTTTAAAAAATAATGAAATTAAATTTCCATTTAAACATCCTAATCCACAAATTTTAAATGATATAATATATGAACCTAATATAAAAATATATGATTATATAGATGTTGATAATATGTGTAAAGAATTAAATAATTTAAATATTCTTTAAATATCAAAATGAAAAATACTGGTGAAGTTGATATTGATTCAAAACTTGGAACTTTTCTATACAATATTAGTAAAAATACTGAATATACTAAATATGTAGAAACTGGAACAAAAAATGGCGATGGAACTACTTTCTGTATATTAAAAGGATTACTTGAAAGAAATGATAATAGTATTTTACTTGGATATGAAACAAATAACATATTTTTTAATACTGCTGTTAATAATTGTAAAGAATATTTAAATAATAAAATTTTTATTTATAATAAAACATTAGTATCATATGATGAATTACCAGAAACTGAAGTTTGGAATGGTCAATCTAAATCTCAATATAATTATAATATTGATTTACAAAAATGTGAAGTTGAAGAAAAAATTGATTTTATAGATGTATTATTATTAGATTCTGGTGGTTGGTCAAGACAAGCAGAATGGAATAAATATAAAAATGATATAAAAGTTATTATTTTAGATGATACTAAAATATCTACTAATTTGATTAGAAATGAAATAATAAATAGTAATGAATGGATTATTTTAAAAGATGAATTAAATGATAGAAATGGTTGGTTTGTAGCTAAAAAAAAGTAATATTTACACCTTTAAATTATTGTATCATATAAAATATGATTAACATTTTCAAATATATTATCATTAATATTATATAATATGTTATCAATATTAATATCTTCTACAACTATTATAGTTTTATCATAAACATAGTTTGTTAAATTTTTATTTTTAATATAAATAATATCATATAATAATGATAGTTTTTTTATAAAAATATCTACTTCTGGTAAATCATATTTACCAAAATCAATACCTATTGATTTTTTTTTGTAACTCTTTTGTTCTTGGAATTCAGAAAACGATAATAAATTTATTTTGTTTTTTATTCTATATCTAATATCATTTGCCAAAATACATTCAGTAAATAACTTATTATCTATTTTATCTTGTTTAATTTCATCCATTTGATTCCAAATAACTTTGTTAATATTTGTTAGATATCTATATAATATTGCATTTTCTGTAATAACTGAATTTAATATTGATTTCAAATAAATATATTCTTTTAGTACATTTTTATTATCAATTTTATTATTTTTAATTTCTAAAATACTTAGTTTATCTAATGCTTCACCAATTGATATTTTTAATTTAATGTAATTTTCATATTTCATAATATATTTTTTTTTTACAATTTCAGAAATTTTGAAATTATATTTATGGTACAAATATATAGCTATTGAATTTTGAATATCAACAGACAATTGAACTTCAGAAATTTTATTAATTTCTATATAATTAATTAAATATTTTAAAATTGTTGTACCAATAGATTTACACTGAAATTCTTTTAATACACATAGACCTAACCATATTATATTATTACTATCTTTATCTAAATGTCCATATCCTGCTACTTCTTTATTATATAATACAATTATTGTTACTAAATGATTTTTTAATTCTTCAATATTATGATTTTGAAAATATGTAAAATATTCTATATTTTTACTTAAATCAATAAATTTTTGAATTAATATAATATCATTTTCAATAATTTCCAGCATATTAATATAATATCTAATATTATTTTTATATTGTATTTATTACTAATAAATTTTTAACATCTAATTCTAGAAGCTATAAATGGGGCTGAATTATTCTTTGGATCTATACCATTCATACTATCTATTCCGTGATTTTTAATCATTGGAACATTATATATTTTTTTTATTACACTTTGAATACTCTGATCGTGTCTATGATCTCTAAAATATTCTTTTTGTTCTTTACTATAATTATCTGTAAATAATAATATATTGTCTTCTATAACATTATACCATTTATTTATTATTTCTATTGATTTAGGTTTTTTATGTATAATTTGAATACCTCCACATATTTGCGGACTATCTAATATATCTATATTATCTTCAACATTAAAATAATTAAATACTTCTTGAATATTCCATTTTTTTTCTTGATAAAATAAATTAGTATATTGAAATCCTAATATACCAGTTATATCATTTTTAACTATTTCTATATATCTATCAAATTCTTTTTTATTATTTTTATTGATACTACAACCACTATCAATATAAACTAAAATATCATTGTCATTTAAATTATCTAAATATGTTTTTATAAAATATGGTTTCCATATCCAATATCCACCACCTCTTTGTAAATTTAATATTTTTTTATATTTATTATAAAAATCTTTATCATAATCATTATTTGTAAAATATTTTACATTATTAAACCATTTAGAATCTTCTGCTTCTTTACATATTCTTTCACGCGATTTTTTGTATTTTTCATCACCATATGTTATAAAGTGAATATTTAATGACATTTGATATATTTAAATTTTTAAAATATTTTTATATAGAAAATGTTTAATATAAATATTTTAAATGAATATTATAGATTCCAACAAAGAAATTATAAATATTATTAAACTAAATAAACCTTTTATTATAGCAAGATTTGGTTTAGGTCCAGAAACAACTGTTTGTTATAATTATTATAAAAATAAAAAATTAAATAATAATAATTTTAATAATTTATTAAGAATTTGTGGTATTTATTCTAAAAATAATGATATTAAAATATTTGAAAAATATTTTCAAGAATTAAATAATTCAATTAAAAATGCTAATTTATTAGCTTGTTTTTATAATTCAAAAATTGAATCTATACAAAATGAATATTCTCAAGTATTTAATTTAACTAAAATTCATTCAAGATCTTTAGAACCATTTTATGTAATACAAGATAATGAAATTCCATGGACACATTTTTTATTTGGTAAAAAAGTTTTAGTTATTAATCCTTTTACTGATTCAATGCAAAAACAATTAAATAACAATTTCCAGATATTTAAAGATAAAAAAATATTTTTAGATGGTCAAGAATTTATATTTTATAAAACTTTTCAAACACATGGTGATAATTATATTCATAATGATTGGTTAGAAACTTTTACAATTATGTGTAATGATATTGAAAAACTTGAATTTGATATAGCTTTATTAGGTTGTGGCGGATATGGATTACCTTTATGTAATTTTATAAAAACTAAAATGAATAAATCTTCAATATATATTGGAGGAGGATTACAATTACTATTTGGTGTAATGGGTCATAGATGGATTAATAGAGAAGATTGGAAAAAAATTATTAAAGAAAATAATACTAATTTTATATATCCATCAGTTAATGAACAATTAAATAATAAAAATACAATTGAAAATAGTGCTTATTGGTAGTTTTTATAAATTAAAATCAAGTTTTTTTACACCCTTGAAGATTTAAAATAGGACAAAATGTCCATAATAAATCAATAAGGTTTGCCCGTTTCAGAGCGTGTAAATTTTGGTTTTGCTGATTCGTCTAAATCAGCTGAGGAATTCTTGTTTCTAGATAAATAATTTGGTCGTTCTATATTATTTATCGCATTATATGCTATTTTATAAATATTTGTTGCACCATTAACATCTCTATTCCAATAACCACATTTGTTTTTACAACAAATCAGTCCATGGACTAAGATATTTCCAGTTCTAAAAGGTCTAGGATTTTCTCGTATCATCATTTTACTACATATTCCGATTTCACAATTGGAACATCTACAACTAGTTCTAAATTCATCAACTAGATAAGTATTATATCCTGCTTTTCTAAATAAAGTTCGCATTCCCTTACCTTTTATTGGTTCTTTACATTTTATATGTTGCTTCTGTTCAAAATCACCAAAACATACAACAACATCATTTTCATTACCAAATATTTTTTTGAAATGATTAATCATTTTTTGTTCGCTTCTTATTATATTTCTATAACTCTGCAATTTTAATTTTCTAAATATATATTTTTCATAAAAATTAAATAAAATATTATTTATTTCACTCTTTTTTTGGATATAATTTTTGAATTTACCAATATCAAGAGATTTACGATTAAATTTAGATAATTCAGTTTCCCACTCTATAATAGTTTTTCCATTAATTATTTCTTGTTTCAATTCCAATTGTATTTTTGAATATTTCTTTTTTTTTGTTTCTTTTCTTCGTTGGTCTTGTGAATAACGAAAATGATTTGCTTCTTTATTATCATTATCAACACAATAAATTAAATCACATTTTCCTGGGTCTATTCCAACTATTTTTTTATTTTGTAGTTGTGAATAATCTTTTAATTCATCAATATATTCTTCATTATTCAAACCCTTTTTCATATTTGGAAGACGCTTACCTAGTAAATCTTTTCGCAATAATAATAATGAACAACTAACACCATCTGTTTCTATCATATGATGAAATTCATAATGCTTTTTATGAAAACATTTTCTTTCTACTCTAAAAAAGAATTTCCATATTTTATTCTCATTTCGTTTCAAATTACCATTTGTTAAGTATTCACATTTATTACCTTGTGTTTTAGTCATTAATAAATGAACTAATGTTGTAGTATCTAAACGGATATGTTTTGGAATTACTTCATTTCTCATAGGAAATACATTAAGTGTAGTTTGATTTTCTTTTTCAACTTGTTTCATCATAAAAATCATACAAGGAAAATATTCTAATGGAGTGCATTGTAAATCATAATACAAATTTTTTTTGAATTGTTTTATAGGAACTATTATATTTTTTTGTTCTTTAATCCATTTATGATACATATTGTGTGATTTATATTCACTAGTTTCTACATTTAATATATCAGTTTTAATTTTTCGCAATTGATTACATAATTTATTAATTTTAGTATCTTTTTCTTGCTTTGTAATATTCATTTTGCGAATTTTATTTATAAAAAATGCTTTTTTCCAAATAACATTTACATATCTTTCTACATATTCAACATAATGCAATTTAATATTATTTTCATACATAGTAAGAATATCAATAGTAAGATAATCTAAAATAGTATTCATATGAGTATATTCCAATTGTTCATCTTTAATAAGCGATTTGAAATGTGTATTATAAAATGTTGTTAATGTATCTTTCAGGTCTTTAATTTCTTTTTTTGGTGGTCTTCCTGTTGCCTTTTCATTACATAATATTTTCATACACGAATTAATAAAAACTTTATCAATATTAGGCAACACATTATGTATATCATAATAATCTAATAAATATAATTTCATAAACATAAGAACATTAATAACGATTTTATTACATTGAATAACAGCATTTGTAATTTTTGGTAAATTAATGTCATGATGTTTCAAGACATTTTTCAAGGAAATTTTAATACCTTTGAAAAAATCAGTTGGTATATTTTCATTTCCATCCATTATAATATTCCTAAACATTTTTATTTTAAGTCATTTTACGCAAAATATATTATTTTAGTATTTTTAGATAATTATATAATTATATTATATAAATGCCATTAGAAGATTTTGGAACTTATAAAGATGGTTCCTCAGTTTATAAAGATAAACACGGTTATTACATTTATCAATGGGATAATGTTAAAGAGGTTGAATATAAAAAATATTTAAAAAATTGGAAACCACCTAAAAGTGATACAAGATTAATTTTAGATAAAAAAACTAAAAAATGGAAAATAGTAAAATCAAAAAATGCCAAAAAAATCAAAAAAAACTAAAAAAACTAAAAAGTCAAGAAAAAGTAAATCAAGAAAAAGAAAAACAAAAAAGAGATAATTTGATTATCAAAAATTATAATTTAGTAAAAGTATATTGATGTGTTCGTATTTCTTTACCATTATTACTTATTCTACAATCTTCACTTAATAACTCATAACTATTTTTTGTAAGTTGTTTTATTATTGATAACCAAGGACGCTTACGTTTTGTTGGTTCTCCCACTGCTTTTAGATTATTAAATGCAAAATATTTTCTTATTTCAGGTATTAATTCCATTACATTTTTTTGAATTAGTTCATTATTATCTAATTCGTAAAGAGTATATATATTTTTATTTTCTAAATCTAAAATCGTTATTATTTTGCTAATAATTTCTTCTTGTTCTTTTTTATATAATTCACTTTTTAATCGCATTAATATACTTAAAATCACAAATAAATTTTAAGTATATTTATATTTATATTGTTTTTGTTTTCGTCGTCTAGTAGAAGGTTTTCGTTGTAATTTTATATTCCCTTTTAATTTATAAGCATTATAAAAATAATTTTTATAATTTTCTGGTTTAACCCTATCAATTGCTTTATTAGCATTTATTTTTAATTTATTAAAATTTTCAACATTTCTATGTTTTTTCAAATAAGTTTTTATTTGATTAAAGTATTGTTCTATTGCATTTGTTTTTGGTGTATAAGGAATGCTAAATAAATAGTCATTTCCACTCTGTATAATAGCATTTTTAATCAATTCATTATTATGACTTCCTGCATTATCTAATATGATTAAGTTATTTTTGTATTTAGGAAAGATATGTTTTTGTAAAAACTCTAATAATCTTTCTTTTGTCATACCACCTTTTTCATATAATTCTTTAGCAATACATTTTTTATTGTTAATTGCTACTAATAAAGTAAATTTGCGAAATACAAAAGGATTAGTAGTTTTTATAATACATCGTTTACCTAATTCACAACGACTATATGCTGGTTTTAAGGCAGAACCTATACTGGTTTCATCCAAGCTTATAACTCGTTCAATGGGGAATTTATTAAGTTTATTAAAAAATTTATTAATTTCTTCCTTTTTCTGAATTGGTTTCTTATATCTTGTTTTCGGAAAGTGTTCGTGTCTAGTTCGTTTTCTAGTCTTATTGTTATCTCTTAATACTTGTCCTAAATGTTGTGGTGTTATACTAAAATCATGATAAAGTTTTTTCATAATAATTACTAATTCACTCATAGTAAGTTGTTCATTCTGTTTCAATAATTCTAAGGCTTTATTAACTTGTTGTTTAGTAATTTTATAAGAAACAGGTTCTCTATTTTTTCTGGTAAGATTTTTGATTTTTTTGTATCTTTTAACCCATCTATGTAAAGAAGATTTTTTACAATCAAAAATTTTACAGGTTTTTCTAATATCATCATTATTGTTCAAATAATATTTAACAGCAGACATTTTATAATCTATACTTTTATGTGTCATTCATATAATAAAAAAAGAATAAATATTTACTAATTATTTGTCCCATTTTAAATCTTCAAGGGTGTAAATTATAATGATTTTATTTTTGTTTGTTCTTTAATTTCTATAACATATCTTATATTTCCTCTACAAAATGGACAATTAAAACACCTTGTTGTTTTACAATTATCTTCTAAACATTTTTTACAAACAGAATGATTACAAGGTTTTAATATACATTGTTTATTTTCAGTTTTATTATAATTTTTATTACATATTAAACAAGTTGGATTTGTATCAATAACATATATATTTTCAATTTCTTCTTGTTTAATGTAAAATAATTTGTTAGATATTTTTTTACTATTATTTTCAATTGGTCTATTATTATTTTCAATTGATCTATTAATACTACTATTTTGTCTTACAATTTGTGTATTATTACTTCTATTTACTGTTGAATTATTTAATAGTGGAATAGTATATAATATTGACATAAAAAATATAACTATATATAAATTAATTTGTGATTGTTCTTTTAAATTTGATACTGTATTATTCATACGATAATTATCAATTGTTTCATAATATCTTGATAATAATTGATTATTATCATTATTTAGATGAATTACGAGTCTAAGTATTAAATTATGAAATTCATCACTTAGAAACTGAAAATTAAAACCACCATTGATTCTTTTTACACGTCTTATACTTTTATTAAATGTATTGTTTGTAAATAAAATGTTTTGTTGTAATGATTGTTCAATATTATTAGTTTTTTTTATATTCTTAAATAATTTAATTAAATTTTTAACTACATACTTTGATAAGTCTTTCATTTTATTATTATAGTATTTAAAAAAATGATTACTAATTAGATAATTTCTATTACAACTTTTCTAGAATAACTTATGTCTTACACACCTTTCAAATATGACTCTAACAAAAATGAAAATTATTCTCTACCAATATTATGTTATCAGATTAAAATAAGTTATAAAATTGTAGGTTATCCACGTATGAATGGACAACTTTCTATATTTCCAAACAAAAAAATAAATATAATAATTTATGGTTTGGAAAAAGATAAAATGTATTTTGATATACATAATTTTACCATTAAACTTATTCCTTATATGGATAAGTTGATTATTATTGGAACATCTGTAACTAATACATATGACATATTTATTTTTCTGTCTTCAAAAAATGAAAGAGATAAATGTATAATGATCTTAGAATTACTTGGTTGTAAAATTTATAATAACAACAATAATCTATTTTTGCAAAAACACAGAAAAACTTCCGTATCTCTCCCAAATATGAAAATTATCCATGAATAAATATATAAAAATAAAAATATTAATATATATTCAAATGATTAATTTATTTTTGGAATATTTTAAAAATACTGATAAAAATAGAGATAATGAAGTTATTCAAGCTATAAATAATAATATAAATTCTAATTTATTTACTAAAATTTATATTTTTACACAAGAAACAATTATTGATATTCAATTCAGTTTAAAAGTTGAAATTATTAAAATTAATCAAAGACTTACATTTCGTCAAATGTTTTATCATATCAATTCTTTAACTGATATTAATAGTATTAATATTATATGTAATAATGATATTTATTTTGATAATACTATTAATAAATTAATTGATTATAATTTAGATAATAAATTTTTAGCAATATTACGTAGAGATATTTTAAAAGATGGAACTAGTAAATTATTTCAATTTGAAGAAAATGATTGTTTTAATAGAAAAGGATATAGAACAGATTCACATGATGCTTGGATTTTTAAAGGACAAATTAAAATTCCGGATGAATCTAATTTTTATTTTGGTATATTAGGTTGTGATAATCGTATTGCTTATTTAATGCAAGAATTAAATTATACTGTTATTAACCCTTGTTATGATATATATATATATCATTTACATTTAACTAATATTCGTAATTATAAACAAACTGATAGAATTACCGGTAAATGTAATTATGATATTAAACCTTGCTATTTATAATAATGAATTGTAACTTTATAAATATTGATGATAATAATATCTTAATTTTAGATAATGTTTATCAAATTTCTAGTTTATTACATATTGATTTATTTGAAAATAAATTTATTAAATTTGATAAAAATTATTTACCAAAATTTACACAAAAATTAAAAAAAAATGGTTATCAATGTTATTATATTGATAAATTATCTAGATTATAATTACCATTTTTCTTTAGTTCCACCATCATATTTTTTAGCATAACCTTCAATTATTAAAATATCATTAATATTAATATTATTTTTATAAATGATTCCTAAAGGTCTTCCATATTTATCAAAATCATCAAATAATATATCAACAATATTATTATTTTTATTAAAAATTAAATCTCTAATTTCATTTCTCGAATAATCTTTATCAATAATTACATCTGTTAATATTTTTATTAAATAATTTCTAGCTTTAATACCTAATTCTTTTTCAGAACCACGTAATTCTGGTGTATCAATTCCCAATAATCTTACATTTATTTTTGTATAATTAAAATTATCTAAATAAAATGCAACTGTTATTGTATCTGCATCATATATATCTAATACCTTACATTTACATGTCATATTTTTAAATGTAAATCGTGGGGTATTATCATAATTTAATTTTTCCATTATATAAAACTTATTTTAATTATTATTTATATGGATAATAAAGTTGATCATTTTTTTGATAAAGATTTACAACATTTAATTTATAGTAAAATATATTATAAACAACCTAAAGATTTATTAGATGATATTTTAAATTACCATAAATCTTATAATTATATTATTACAAAATATAAAAAACATGGTTTAATTGATAATTTAGATTATAGTGATGATTTTAATTTATATGTTTGGTTAGAAAATGATTTATGTGCATTTTTTAATGATAATTTAGATTCATATAATATTATTAGTTTAAATAATATTAAAAAAATTAAAAGATTAAAAATTACTAATACTAAAAAATTTAAAGATTTAATGCATTCTTTCCATTTAAGTTTCAATATTGATATTAAAACTAGAATTAATAGATATATTGCATGTTTAACTATTGCAGAAAGAAAATTATTTATCAATTAGTTGAGTATAGTCGAATAGTATTTCTTGTTTCATCAATTCTAGCACTCATTTCACTTACTTTACAAAAACCTTTTACACATTTATACTTTCTTCGTGAATTTGGTTTTATACAATCTTCATCTTTATTACATTTTATCTTTTTTGATACTGGTTTTCCTTTATGTGATTTACTCACAAAACTTAAATCTAAATTATTCCATGTTTCATTCGCTTCTCGTGTTTTTAATGTTCTATTTTTTCTATTATTTGACTGTTCTTTTATTTTTTCATTTACTAATTCTTTAATATGAGAACAATTTGATTCATATTCTTTTATATCAGTTACAATTAATTTTTCAAGTATAGCAAGTTTTTCTTTTATTTTTTTATATTCATCTTCTTGTTTTGATATTTTTCTCTCTAAAATTTTTATATCGGAATTATCTTCTTTAACTTTTAATTTTGTATTTTCTATAATTTCATTTTTCTTTTTATATTCTTCACTTGATAAAGAGTTCTTTTTTCTTTCAATATCTTTATTTAATTCATCTATAAGTAATTCATTACTCTCTAATTGAACTTTAAAAAGTTTTAATTTTTTTTTATAGTCACTTAATTTCATATTCATTACTGGTATATATTCTTTGATTTCTTTTTCGATTTTTTGTTTAATACTATTATTCTTATTAAAAGATTTATATATTGCAATGCAAATACTAATTTGATCTACTTGATTAGAATCAGACATTTTTATTATTATAATTTATTTTTTTTTAATTTTACTTGAACTGGATTTAGATTTTAAACCACCTAAAAATTTCTTTATATTTTTATCTTCATTTTTAAATGTTTTTATATCAACATATATAGATTCTATAATTTTATTAATTTTATCTTGTCTATTCATTTTTAATTATTACAGATAATAAAAATTATATCATTTTTATAAATATAAAAATTATTTAATTAATAATAATTATTATTCATGAAAAAAATAATTAAATTAAAAAATAATGAAATTAATGATTTTTTTGATTCTATATGTTTAACTAATATTATTAAATATTATCAAAATAAAAAAGTTTATTATATGTGTTCTAGATGTAATTATGTTAATGATAGATTATATCATTGTAAAATGCATTTTTTAAGAATCCATATACATTCAGGAAAACCAGTAAATAAAAAAAGAAAATATAAAATAAAACAATGAAACTTTTAATTGAAAAAAAATATCGTAAAATTTATTTTGATAAAATTGGTAATCCTTTTTATAAAAAGAATAATAGTAAAATATATATTAATAAAAAACTTTTAAAATATGGAGGTAATACTAATGAATTAAAAAAATTGTTTGAAAGTCAAGCAGTTATTCAAGATTTCTATGATGAAATCAACGTAGAACTAAATAAAAAACAAGGATTCACAAGTAAATTAATAGATATTTTTCAAGAAATTAAAAAAAAAGTAAAAAATATGAATGATGATGATGAAGTATTAGAAATAATTTTAAACATTGTAAATTTAATAATTAGTATTTGTGAATCAACAGAAATACCAGTATCAAAACCAGTAGAAGCACCAGTAGAAACACAAGTAGAAGCACCAGCACCAGTAGTACTAGAATCAGTAGCAGAACCAGTAAAAGCACCAGTAGAAACACAAATAGAAGCACCAGCACCAGCACTAGAATCAGCATCAGCATCTGCATCAATAGTACCAGAGACAGTAATAAAACAGGCACCACTACTAGAATCAGCATCTGCATCAGCATCAGCATCAACAGTACCAGAGACAGTAATAAAAGAAGCACCACCACTAGAATCAGCATCTGCATCAGCATCAGCATCAGCATCAACAGTACCAGAGACAGTAATAAAACAAGCACCACCACTAGAATCAGCATCAGCATCAACAGTACCAGAGACAGTAATAAAACAAGCACCACCACTAGAATCAGCATCTGCATCAACAGTACCAGAGACAGTAATAAAAGAAGCAGCACCACTAGAATCAGCATCTACATCAGCATCAGCATCAACAGTACCAGAGACAGTAATAAAAGCAGCAGAAAAAAAAGCAGCAGAAGAAAAAGCAGCAGAAGAAATAGAAGAATATAAAAAAAAAGCAGCAAAAGCAGCAGCAGCAATACGTAGGAATCTTAGAAAAAAGAAAAAAAAATAGGTAATTATTTTAGGAATTCCAATTTTAAAAGTGGTATTTAAAGTCTTTACAAAAAGAAAAAATGATTTAATAATTTTAAACTATTAAAATGGAGAATCCAAAAGAAAAAGAATATATCAAAAATAAATTTTACATTGTATTAAATAATGGAAATACTATTTTAAATCAAAATTTAGATTTATTTTATTAAAATGAATTTTTTTTCTGGATAATTTTCAATGAAATATTCATATAATTTATTATTACATTTTATCTTGATTGGTTCTTTACATTCTTTTATTTTTATATCTATTAAATCTTCTAATTCATAATCATCAATTTCTTCATTTGTAATTCCAACCACATGTATTTTATCTTTTATTGAAAATAACCAATATTCACTTTCAATTAAACAACTATTATATTTCATATATAATATTAAATATAGTAATCATTTTTTAAATGAAATCATTTATATTTTTCGGTTGTTGGAATTATATAGATTTAACAGTGGAAATTCCACCAAGAGATAGGGTATTACAAATGATAAAAAAAAATAGTTCAGATATAGAATCTATAATTATTGCTGGTGATAATTGGTATCCTACAAAAAATACAGAAATAGAAACACAAGTAGAAACAGAAACAAAAGTAAAAGTAAAAACAAAAATTAAACCTAAAATTAAAAAATATCTTAATTGTGTTTTAGAATCTGGATTTAAATTATTAAGTGATATAAATAAAAAAGTTTATTTTGCAATTGGTAATCATGATATTAAAAAAATTCCAGAAAAAGAACCTTGCTTTTTATTAAAAAAACAACTTGAAATTAAAAATAAAAATTTTATTTATCCTTCAATTAATTATCATTTATTAAATTCACGAAGATTATCTAGTGATAAATTATCTATACCAAGTTTTTTATCAAAAATAGAAAGAGAACCAGTAATTCAAATAATTAATGGTAATCATTTTTTATTTATTGACACTGATATTTTACAGGATAATTATTTAGATTATTTAAAAAAAATAATAAATATTATGGAAAATAAGAATGAATATAAAATTAAAGATAAAGATATAGAAAATACTAAATTACTGTTTATTGTTGGTCATGATCCATTTTTTGTATGTAGAAAAAAAGGAGATCAAAAAGTTACTAAAGCGTTAATAAAAACAGTTAATGATTTTATAAAAAAATTAAAAAATTATAATGTAATTTATTTATGTGCAGATACACATAACTTTCAAATAGGTATTTTAAATAATACCATACCTATGATAATAGCAGGTACTGGTGGTGCATCATTAGATGAATTATGTTTTGATGACAAAAATAAATTAAATACAATTAATGGATCAGATTCTTATTATTATTATAATGTTAAAGAATATGGTTATTTAAAAATAACACCAGTTAATAATATTAATGTAATTGTTCTTTTTAAAACATTAGAAAACGAATATACTTATGAAATTAATCTTAAAGAAAAATCCATTAATCAAAAAACATCTGTTCAAGTTCATTATATTATGGAATCAATTTATTCTGATAAAATTAAAAAAGATTTTGATTTAGAACAGAATTATATAAAATGTTAAAAATTCATTAATTTTTTTATTTAAAAAAAAATGTTTTACGAAAAAGATCTTTCTGTAAAAAAGATCACTCTGAAAAAGTGATCACTCTGTGAAAAGTGATCACTCTTAAAAAGATCACTCTTAAAAAGATCTTTCTGAAAAATGATCACTCTTAAAAATATCTCTTTTAAATATTTTTTTTAAAATATAAAATTATTTTTAAAATATAAAATTATTTTTATAAAATTATTTTTTAAATTATAAAATATTTTTTAAATTTAAAAAAAAGATCACTCTTAAAAAGATCTTTCTGTGAAAAGTGATCACTCTTAAAAAGATCTTTCTGTGAAAAGTGATCACTCTGTGAAAAGTGATCACTCTGTGAAAAGTGATCACTCTGTGAAAAGTGATCACTCTTAAAAAGATCTTTCTGTGAAAAATGATCACTCTTAAAAAGATCACTCTGTGAAAAGTGATCTTTCTGAAAAATGATCACTCTGTGAAAAGTGATCTTTCTGAAAAATGATCACTCTTAAAAATATATCTTTTAAATATTTTTTTTAAATATAAAATTATTTTTAAAATATAAAATTATTTTTATAAAATTATTTTTTAAATTATAAAATATTTTTTAAATTTAAAAAAAAGATCACTCTTAAAAAGATCTTTCTGTGAAAAGTGATCACTCTGTGAAAAGTGATCACTCTGTGAAAAGTGATCACTCTGTGAAAAGTGATCACTCTGTAAAAAGTGATCACTCTGTGAAAAGTGATCACTCTGTGAAAAGTGATCACTCTGTGAAAAGTGATCACTCTGTGAAAAGTGATCACTCTTAAAAAGATCTTTCTGTGAAAAGTGATCACTCTGTGAAAA
>Ga0213864_10000250_pt1 | contig 23885 bp, 24 predicted proteins | sample PICome_5_FD_160078 | JGI IMG/M metagenome (GOLD analysis project Ga0213864, IMG submission 160078) | Coastal seawater microbial communities near Pivers Island, North Carolina, United States - PICO247 | ecosystem: Environmental > Aquatic > Marine > Coastal | place: USA: North Carolina... | reverse complement strand
TAATGCGGGTTTCCTCAACCTTTTCGGGATTGAACGATAGTGCACGGCGCCATTGAAAGCGCGCCTCATTTTTGCGGCCAACCGCCCAATACGCATCCCCCAAGTGATCATTCACAATCGGATCAGTTGCCATCAATTCCGCAGCGCGTTCTAGATCCGGGACTGCTTCCTCATACTGGCCAAGGCGGAATTTACCCCATCCCAAACTATCAACGATGTAGCCAGAATTTGGCTCGATCTCAACAGCCTTGGTGATCATTTCCATCGCTTCATCCAGCTTTTCGCCGCGTTCAATCAGTGAATAACCAAGGTAGTTCAAAACACTCGCTTGGTCGGGATTCAATGCTAAAGCACTGCGGAAATCCTGATCCGCATTCGGCCATATTTTCAGGCGTTCATGTATAATACCTCGTGCATAGTATAATTGCCAACGCACATTGTTTTGCGCCTCATACATTGAGATTGCTGCGTTATAGGCGGTCAACGCTTCATCGTAGCGATCTTGCCGACTCAAAAAATCGCCCAGCGTTGCGTGCGCAACGGGCACATCTGGGTAAGCCGCGGCCAAATCGTTCAAGACATCAATGCCATCATCAACGCGTTGTGATCGGCGCATCGCCCGTGCTTTGGAAATCTGAGTTGTGTAATATTTTGGATCTTCAGCACCCACTTTTTCATAAACATTCAGCGCAAGTTTATACTGATCTAATTCTTCAAGCACACCTGCAACAAATAGCTTTACCTCGGCAGATTGCGGATTTAAGGCCTCAGCAATGCGTGCATAGACCAATGTCGCACTTGGATCGACTTGCTCTCGAATAAACAACGCCAGCGTGAAAAAGATTTCAGACATCGCCTGAGACACAGTACGGGGTAAACCCGACACGATAGGTTCATTATTGTCTAAATTTCTTAGGATCGCAGCACTTTCTGGTGAACTGTTAACTGAAAAGTTTGCATTAAAAAATGCGCGTGCATGGTCTGACTGACCCATCTGCTGTAGCAACGCGGTTTTAATCAAAAGGGCGCGGTTTGTCAGTATGCCTGAAGTGTTTTCAAACCCACCTAAACCCTGCAACGCGTCTGCATTTTTGCCATCTGCCAGATGCATCATTGCACGATGAAAGGCAGCGAATGTTTCGAATCCAGGACGACCCAAAATATCGTCAATGATGCGCTGCGCCTCTTGCACGTTCCCGAGACCATGTTCGGTCCAAGCCGTCAACACTTCACGAATAAAGGGATTCAGACTAAAGTTACCTTCATTTTCAAGGGTTTTGGACAGGCCAGCAAAGTCTTCATCCTCAATCTGTCCAAGCAGTACGATTAAGTTGGTTACAAAATCATCTGCCCCCCGGTCAGAATACAAATTAGCGACTGGGATCGCATCCTGCAAACGTCCCAAAGCAACATACGAAAACAACAGATCGCGCGTCGCCGCAGCATTATCACGATCGATGGTCAAAACACGTGATTGATATTGCGTAGCAAACCCAAAGTCGTTCGCACGCATCGCGCTTTGTGCCGCCAAATATGGACCCGAGGCGTCAGATATTGCTCCTGACCCTGATAGCGACACCAAACAAGCCAATGAAATTCCGAAAATGCGCTGCAACGGCTTATCCCTCAATTTTCGATAATGTAAAGCTAAGCGTAGAAATTACAAATGACAACGCGGGACACATGAATAAACATGGTCCCACGTTATTTTTGCCGATTAAACTCGTGAACGACAAATTACATATTTGGATAGTTTGGTCCGTCACCACCCTGTGGCGTTACCCATGTAATATTCTGACTTGGGTCCTTGATATCGCAAGTTTTGCAGTGAACGCAGTTTTGGAAGTTCACGACAAAACGCGGATCTTGACCCTCTTCCTCAACCACTTCGTACACACCAGCTGGGCAGTAACGCTGTGCGGGTTCTGCGTATTTGGGGAGGTTCACTGAAATTGGGATATTCACATCAGAAAGCTGTAAATGCGCTGGTTGGCTTTCTTCGTGGTTTGTCATCGAGAATGACACATTGGTCAAACGATCAAATGACAGCACACCATCTGGCTTTGGATACTCAATTGGCACGTGCTTATCTGCTGTTTCGGTTGACTGGGCATCGTTTTTGCCATGCGCCACGGTACCAAATAACGAGAATTTGAAGACGCTTTGGAACCACATATCAAACCCGCCAAGGGTTAGACCTCCAAGTGGACCGAATTTACCGTTTAATGGGGCAACATTGCGTACGGTTTTTAGATCTTTGCCAACAGGCCCTGCGCGCAATGCTGCATCATATTCCTGAAGTGTATCGCCCTCACGACCCTCTTGGATCGCGGCATAGGCTGCTTCTGCTGCCTCAATGCCAGAATGCATTGCGTTGTGGTTGCCTTTAATGCGCGGTAAGTTCACAAGCCCCGCTGAACAGCCAAGCAACACCCCACCCGGGAATGCGGTTTTTGGGATAGATTGGAAACCACCTTTTGTGACAACACGTGCCCCGTAGGCTACGCGCTTGCCACCTTCCAACAGTTTCGCGATCTTTGGATGATGCTTGAAACGCTGGAATTCCATGTAAGGAAACAGGTGAGGGTTTTTGTAGTTGAGATCGACGATATAGCCAACATAAACTTGGTTGTTATCCAAATGATACACGAATGATCCACCTGAGTTTTTCCAACCCAATGGCCAACCCATTGTGTGCGTCACTTCGCCTTCGTTGTGGTTTTCTGATTTTACTTCCCAAATCTCTTTCATGCCGATGCCAAATTTTGGCACATCACAGTCTGCACCTAGATCATATTTCGCGATGACCTCTTTGGACAATGAACCACGCGCACCCTCTGAAAAGAATACGTATTTACCGTGCAGCTCCATACCCGGCTCATATGCATCAGATGGCGTACCATCGGGGTTCTTACCGAATTCGCCCGCAACAACGCCCTTCACCTCACCGTTGTCGCGGTAAACGATTTCCGAACACGACATACCTGGGAAAATTTCAACGCCCATGGCTTCGGCCTGTTCCGCCATCCAACGGCAAACATTGCCCATCGATACAATGTAGTTGCCGTGGTTGTTCATCAGCGGAGGCATCATTGCGTTTGGCAAACGAATTTGACCAGCTTCGCCCAAGACATAGAAGTTGTCTTCTTTCACAGGTACATTTAGCGGTGCACCCTTTTCTTTCCAATCTGGGATCAATCGTGACAAACCAGATGGGTCCAAAACAGCGCCAGATAGAATATGCGCACCAACCTCTGAACCCTTTTCAAGGACGACGACATTAAGATCAGCATCAAGTTGCTTTAGTCGGATTGCTGCAGACAAACCTGCAGGTCCAGCACCAACAATTACTATGTCACATTCCATTGCCTCGCGTTCAAATTCAGACATCGGCACTCCTCCACCTTGGGTCGCAAAAATTTTCGTTGAGGCATGGGTTACTCTGCCAATCAGGGGCACGTCAATCAAAACGCGCCGTCCGAATACTGCTTTGCGGCACTTCATCGCAATTTTGATGATATTTACTTACTTCTACGCGTTAAATATGGATGGATATCAAGCAATTTCGCACATTTCCTCCCAATACGTTGCAAAGGCTTGATCGCCTAGATAACAGTGCATACTATCAGTCAATAGGTATTATTTTACAGCGGAATACACATGGACAAGATCCCAATGACACCTGCGGGTCACACCGCGCTTGAGGTAGAACTAAAGACGCTAAAAAGCCAAGATCGCCCGAATATTATAAAGGCGATTGCGGAGGCACGCGAACATGGCGATTTGTCTGAAAACGCAGAATATCACTCAGCGCGCGAAAAGCAGAGCTTTATCGAAGGACGCATCAAGGAATTGGAAGGCATTATTTCACTTGCCGAAGTGATTGATCCCTCTCAACTGTCTGGATCTGTAAAATTCGGAGCACGCGTGACCGTGGTTGACGAAGATACTGACGAAGAAAAATCATGGCAGATCGTGGGTGAGTACGAAGCGGACATTGAAAAGGGGTTGTTGAACGTCAAATCCCCAATTGCCCGCGCGCTTATCGGCAAAGATATTGGTGATAGTGTTGAGGTCCGCACACCAGGCGGCGAAAAGGCCTATGAAATCCTTGATATAGTTTATGCGTGAGTAGGCACATATGAATGACGGTAGAGCAACCACCTCAACACCTGCTGGCATCTATCTGGGGCCGCAAAAACAACCTACACTTTTGGTCGAATGGATTGGCATTGCTTTGGCTATTTTATGGCTTGGCATCAGTACCTAAGTCCTTTTGAATAATGCAGAATTTGCCTCTATTAGGCTTACCAGTATTCTATTGATATTAATGCCAATCGGCATCCTTTGGGTATCAGTTATGGTGATCCGAGTATCACACCGCATGAAGCAGGAAATCCCACAACTGATTGTGGCAATCGAAACCTTGTGCAAGGCCTACATTGCTCAAGCAAAAATGTCTGGTGTTCCTGCGAGTGAAGGCAACGTCAACAAGCGTTTGGATCAAATTGCGCAAAGCCAACGAAAAATAGAAAAGGCGATTGCGATGTTCACCTCTTCAAGTCTTGCGCAATCAAAACCCCCACAGCCAGAAATAGTCGCCACACCAGTAGCGGAAGGTGAGCAGCAAATCGTGCTGGAACTTGGGACGCCTGTTGAAGTTCTTGCCGAGCCGCTGAAGAACGAAGATTTCATAAAAGCACTGCACTTCCCAGAGGATGCGCAGGATGATAAAGGATTTACCGCCTTGCGCCGTGCCCTTGCCGATCGCAATGCAAATCAATTGATCCAAGCCGCGCAAGATGTTCTGACCCTACTTAGCCAAGATGGAATTTACATGGATGACATACGCCCTGACATGGCACACCTAGAAATATGGCGGCGTTTCGCACAGGGTGAACGAGGGCGCACAATTTCAGCATTGGGCGGTATTCGAGACCGTTCAACACTTGCACTAATCAATGTCCGCATGAAAAAGGATCCCGTTTTTCGCGATGCCGCGCATCACTTCTTGCGTTTGTTTGACAAAGGCTTTTCCAAATTCGAAGACACCGCAACCGAAGCCGAGATTTCCGCTCTATCAGAAACGCGCACCGCACGTGCCTTTATGCTCTTGGGGCGCGTGGCAGGGACCTTTACCTGAACGTTAAACCGTCAGAATTGTTGATCCAGTGGTTCTGCGCGCCTCCAACGCATCATGGGCCGCACGAATGTCATCCAAGGCATGTGTCTGATTAATCCGAATTTTCACGTCACCTGATTGGACTTTGGCAAACAGCTGTGCCGCCATATCCTGACAGGTCGCATGATCCGCAATATGCGTGAACAAGGTTGGTCGAGTAATTTTCAAAGAACCTTTTGGACCCAGCAGACCAATATTAAAAGGTGGAACCGGGCCTGACGCATTCCCAAAACTGATCATCATGCCCAGTGGTTTTAATGAATCAAGCGATCCCTCAAATGTTGAGGCACCAACCGCATCCATGACGACATCCACGCCTTTTCCATCTGTCAACTCGCAGACTTTGGCAGCGAAGTCCTGATCATTATAATTGATGCAATGATTTGCGCCGTGTTCCAGTGCACGCGCACATTTTTCATCTGTACCCGCGGTTCCAATCAGATTGATACCCTCAGAGCGTGCCCATTGACAGGCTATCAACCCAACGCCACCCGCTGCAGCATGGAATAATACTGTATCGCCCGCTTTGATCGGTGTTGTGCGATGGAACAGATACTGAACGGTCAAACCTTTCAGCATCATGGCCGCCCCTTCGTCAAAGCTGATCGCATCAGGCAATGGACAGACCTGCGCGGCTGGCATCACACGTTCCTCGCAATAGGATCCAGGAGGCATTGCCGCATATGCAGCGCGATCACCGATTTTCAAATGTGTGACACCCTCGCCGACCGCTTCGATCACGCCAGAGGCTTCCATCCCAAGTGCTGTTGGTAGCTCTAATGGGTAAAGGCCCGTACGTTGATAGACATCAATGAAGTTCAGGCCAACTGCACGGTGTGCAATGCGCACCTCACCCGCTTTGGGTACGCCGACATCACGATCAACAATCTTTAACTGATCTGATCCGCCAAAATCTTCGATAATTACCGTTTTTGTCATTTTTGTTACCTTTATTAGTCTGGGTGAACAGCCAGAACAATTTTACCAATATGCGTACTACTTTCCATTCGGCTGTGCGCCGCAGCCGCTTCTGCCATGTCAAATTCGCTATCCATAACTGGCGCAATTTTCCCCTGCGACAAGAGCGGCCAAACCACATCGCGCAATTGTTGAGCAATGTTGGCTTTGGCCAAATCTGACTGTGGGCGCAGTGTAGACCCGGTAAAGGTCAAGCGACGCGTCATCAATTGCGCAAAATTCACTTCGGCCTTGGGACCTTGCAAAAATGCGATTTGCACCAGACGACCATCATCTGCGAGTGCCTTAAGGTTTCGTGGGATGTAGGGGCCACCAACCATATCCAAAATTAGATCAGCGCCACCGACGTCGCACATCTTCTCAACAAAATCCTCATCCCGATAATTGATCGCGCTTTCTGCGCCCAATGCGATACAGGCCTGACATTTTTCATCGCTCCCAGCGGTCACAAAAACGCGCGCACCAAAGGCATTGGCCAGTTGGATCGCGGTTGTTCCAATCCCAGATGACCCACCGTGTATCAAAATACGTTCCCCCGCCTGCAGCCCGCCGCGCATGAACACATTGGACCACACCGTGAAAAATGTTTCGGGCAAGCATGCTGCCTGTTTCAGTGAAAGACCCGTGGGTATTGGCAAACAATGCGCAGCAGGCGTCACAACATATTCCGCATACCCGCCACCAGGGAGCAACGCACATACGCGATCCCCAACGGACCAACCGGATACGTTTGAGCCAACTTCAACAACTGTTCCGGATGCCTCAAGTCCCGGAAGGTCACTGGCACCTGCCGGCGGATTATATAGCCCCGCGCGCTGCAAGGCGTCAGGGCGATTCACGCCCGCATAGGCGACCTGAATTATGACTTGATCCGCATTTGGAACGGGCCTTGGGCGTTTACATGTTTGCAACATCTCAGGTCCGCCGGGGGCAGTGATTTCGATCGCGTCCATGGTCGTCATTGGTTCTCTTTCGGTGTTGGGTTTATGTACCCCGGCAAATCCTTTTGTCCCTGAGGCGCAGTTAGACTGTGCAAAATTGCACGCGGTCCCGAAAGAAGTTTCATGAGACTAGGGGATTTACGAATTTGGCCTTTTACTTTTTCAAACTGCATAACATTATCGATGCGGCGATCCAAAAATTCTTGGGTCGCGCTGTCACCATCTGATGTGTCACCCAGCCAATAAAGCAAAGTTGACCCATAAACCCCGCTAAGCGTTGCGCGTTTACTATACCAATTATAATCCCGCGATGGATCGCCCAGCGCTGACCAAATTGCATCACAGGTACCCCAAATCAATTTCGCGCCTAGGGTCGCATTTTGCGGTAATGCAAATAATGTTGTGGCACGCCGCACGGCTTCTTTGTCACCTGCGCATTGCAAGCGAAGTATCACAGCTGTGGCGATTTTATCGCGAAACCTCAACTCGGATAGATCTATGTCAGACAGCGCGACAATCATATCACGATCGCCTTTTTTGTGTGCCTCTACCGCTAAGTCACGCCCACCCTGAGGTAGAAACAGTCGGGCAAATGATTCGTCGATTCCTGCATCCCGACAGGCCGCAGCAAAGGTTTCATCCCCCCATCCATCAAATGGCACGTGCATTTCTGCAGCTTCCAATAGTTTTTCAACGACTTCAGCTTGTCCCACAGGCGCTCCTTTTTACTTCTATCTAGACAATAGGAGATTGGATTGCTATAGCAAGGCCTCCTGCAACTATTGCAAACTCAAACTTAGAAAGGTGGTGAAAACCACATGCAGGTTAGCGTTCGCGAAAATAACGTCGAACAGGCACTTCGTGCCTTGAAAAAGAAGCTACAGCGTGAAGGTGTTTTCCGCGAAATGAAGCTTAAGCAGCATTTCGAGAAACCCTCAGTTAAGAAAGCACGCGAGAAAGCAGAAGCGATCCGCCGTGCCCGTAAACTGGCTCGCAAAAAAGCACAGCGTGAAGGTATGATGTAAGTCATCCGCCACACTGGTCAAAATTTAACCCCTGTTCTATGGTGGAGCAGGGGTTTTCTTTTAGTAAGATCAACTAATTGGAAAACGGTTTTGCTTACTAGTACTATGATTCCAAAAGATCCCGCAAACGTTTCCCCGCAGATGCGTTCGCAGAATCGCATAATTTCCATTTAACGTTTTTGCGAGTTCCAAACGCTGAGGCGGCGCAAGCGCGCCTAGTTCCATCGCACCTAGGAACAGCCTTCTGTCTCGGCACTGGTTTATTTTACGATCACATGATTAACCGACCAAATATGATAATACCGTTCTGAAATTAAGGCGTGGAGATTTGGCATGAATGGTCCAGCTGTAACTGTCTACCAACGACACCATGCCTCCCTCTCTTATTTTCAGCATGACTAGATTGCGTCCGCATCATTAATAGACCTTAGGAACGTACAATTCATCGGGTAAAACACGCCTTTCATAATCTGGCTTGAACACACGATCTGGAAGATCGACTTTTTCATGTTCGACCGCTGTGTACGGAATCTTTGTGAGAATGTGTTCGATGCAATTCAACCGTTCGCGTTTTTTATCGTTGCCTTCGACGATGTACCAAGGCGATTCTGGGATATTAGTTTTTGCAAACATGTCCTCTTTGGCGCGGGTATAATCCTCCCAACGGATCCGACTTTCCAAATCCATCGCGGACAGTTTCCACTGTTTCATAGGATCATGAATGCGCATCAAAAACCTCAGCTGCTGTTCTTCGTCTGTAATAGAAAACCAATACTTCAACACAATGATACCCGAGCGCACAAGCATACGCTCAAATTCAGGAACATCGTGGAAAAACTGATCAACCTGGGCGTCACTGGCAAATCCCATTACGCGTTCCACGCCTGCTCGATTGTACCAAGAGCGATCAAACAAAACGATTTCACCACCCGCAGGCAGATGCGGAACAAAACGTTGGAAATACCATTGGCTTTGCTCGCGCTCGGTTGGGGCGGGCAATGCAACAACTCGGGCAACACGCGGGTTCATGCGTTGGGTAATGCGCTTGATCACGCCCCCTTTACCTGCGCTATCGCGACCCTCGCAGATGATCAGTACTTTGGATTTCGTATGTTCCACCCAATCCTGGAGCTTCACAAGCTCGGACTGTAAACGCAGTAAATTGGAATAATACGTGCGCCGATCCAACATATCTGGATGTTTGTCTTTATAAATTTTGCGCAGTTCTTCTGTCAGAATAGGTTGATTGAACTCAGCCTCAAACAGATCATCTAGCGTCTCTTCCAGTTCCGCTTCTATCCATGATCTTTGATATTCTTCTTCCAACATTTTATCCGTCTCTGACAAAATTTACTCCTTATAACCGTTTTGTTACTTTTTTATGACGATTTCAGTGGATGATCTTTATATGCGATTAATGCACAAAATGACAACTAAATGGGCAGCGCCGTGGTTTTGAACACTGTTCTCAATGCAAAAGATGACTGCATTTGCGCCACACCTGGAAGCCGAGCCAAATGCTGACGGTGGATGCGTGCGAAATCATCTGTATTTTCTGCAACAACCTTCAACAAATAATCCGCACTCCCCGCCATCAGATGACACTCTAACACATCAGGAATGCGCGACACTGCCTTTTCAAAGGCTTCTAGAACTTCATCTGCCTGCCCAGACAGAGTAATTTCGACAAATACTGTTGTTGGAAATCCCGATTTCCTCGCATCCAACAGTGCTACATAATTTTTGATTACACCTCCGACCTCAAGCCGCTTCACACGACGATGACACGCGGATGCAGATAAATTCGCTTCCTGAGCGAGTTCAGCGTTGGACATTTTCCCCTGTCGTTGTAACTGCTTCAGTATTCGTTGATCTGTAGCGTCAATTTTCATATTATCGAATATTATCCTGTTATTTTAGTTAAATTCGAAGAATTTATTAAAATAATATATTTTATCGACAATAATTTCAAACCTATTTCGTTTCAAACACGCAACTATACGCCAAATCCAACAATAGGAGCGTGATATGCTAATCGGATGCCCAAAAGAGATTAAACCACAAGAGTTCCGTGTCGGCCTTATGCCAAGCGCAGTTTTCGAACTAACAGAGCGTGGCCATCGGGTGATGATGGAAACCAATGCAGGAACAGGCGCGGGTTTTAGCGATGACGACTACAATGCCGTGGGCGCAGAAATCGTTGCCACAGCAAAAGAAGTTTTTGATCGCGCAGACATGATTGTAAAAGTGAAAGAACCACAATCAGGTGAACGTACCATGCTGCGCGAAGGTCAATTGTTGTTCACATATCTACACCTTGCACCAGACCCCGATCAAACACTCGATCTATTGAAAAGTAGTTGCACAGCAATCGCATATGAAACTGTCACTGATAACAACGGTGGCCTTCCTCTATTGGCACCAATGTCAGAAGTTGCAGGTCGCTTGGCACCACAAGTCGGTTCATGGACCTTACAAAAGGCAAATGGTGGCCGTGGAGTTCTTCTAGGTGGTGTTGCAGGTGTTAGCCCGTCACGCGTTTTGGTCATCGGTGGTGGCGTCGTCGGCACACAAGCCGCAAAGGTCGCTGCAGGAATGGGCGCAGATGTGACCGTTTTGGATCGTTCAGTCAATCGTTTGCGGTATTTGGACGATGTGTTTGGCGGAACCTTCAAAAACGCATATGCAACCAAGGCGATAACCGCCGAGCTTGCAGCACAAGCGGATTTGATAATCGGTGCGGTTTTGGTTCCGGGTGCAGCTGCACCAAAATTGATTACTCGTGCGCAGCTATCTGATTTGAAACCAGGTGCAGCGTTGGTCGATGTTGCGATTGACCAAGGTGGGTGTTTTGAAACATCGCGCGCCACGACGCACCAAGATCCCATTTACGAAGTGGACGGCATCATGCATTATTGCGTGGCGAACATGCCAGGTGCCGTTGCGCGCACATCAACACAGGCACTGGGCAACGCAACATTGCCATTCGTCATCGCATTGGCCGGCAAAGGCTGGCGTCAGGCATGTGCTGATGATGCCCATCTGTTAAACGGTCTTAACGTACATGCAGGTCAACTGACTTATGCTGCCGTTGGCGAAGCGCTGGGGATGGCCTCAATCGATCCACAATCTGTCCTTAGCTAAAAAAAGACTCCCTCGGTTTCGGCCGAGGGGGCAAGTTATTTCTCAACTGGATCTTATCTTATTTTTTGAGTGAGTCCCGAATTTCCAAAAGAACCTCTAATTCTGCTGGCCCTTTGGGTTCTTCTGGCGCTGGCGCCGCTTCCTCTTTTTTGGCAGCGACTACTTTTACCTTGTTCACATAACGCACCATTCGCAATGACGGCTGCCCCTACATCACGCGCCTCGGTAATTGAAGCATAGGTTCAATCACCAATAAGAACGATGAACATATTGGTGAAACCCACACCCCAGCTTTAGCGATTAAGGACGCAATCATCATGGGAATATTTGAGATTACATATTACAATTGAGTGAATAACAAAAAAGCGACGCGAAAAACACGCCGCTTTTCAATCATTTGGAAAAGCTGCTGGATATTAGCCGCGCAGGGTGCCACCCGTCGCTTTTACAACCTTTTCGACAATCTTTGCAGAGGTGGCTTCGATGTCTTTTTCGGTTAATGTGGCATCTGTCGGTTGTAAGCGTACCGTAATAGCAAGTGACTTTTTACCGTCGCCCAATGATCCACCGATGAATTCATCGAACACATGCACGTTTTCGATCAATGCTTTTTCGGCGCCCGCCGCGGCGTTCACTAACGTCAAAGCCTCAACATTGGCATCAACGACAAAGGCGAAATCACGTTCAACTGCCTGCAAATCATTCAGATGCAACGCAGGGCGCGTAGCCGATGCATTACGCGGCATTGGGATTTCCGCAGGCCAAATGGTAAAAGCAACTGCAGGCCCTGTGACATCCATTTCGGCCAATGTTTTCGGATGCACTTCACCAAAGACTGCCAACATTTTCTTGGGACCCAAGCAGATACGACCATGACGACCCGGATGCCACCAGTTTGCCCCATCGCGCAAAATCTTAACCTTTGCTGGCGCACCTAGTGCAGCCAATACTGCCTCGACATCTGCCTTTGCATCAAAAAGGTCTACACTGCGACTGGATCCGTGAACATCCTTGGGTCCTGTGCGCCCAACCAATAGCCCCGCAACCTGAAGGTTTTGCTCTTCTGGTTCTCCACCGTGGAATGCGGGGCCAACCTCAAACAGGGCCATGTCGGAAAACCCACGTGCCTGATTGCGCTGTGCCGCCAGTAAAAGACCCGCCAATAGATCGGGGCGCATGTGGCTCATATCACTGGAAATCGGATTTTCCAGCATAGTCGCATCATCCCCACCCCCGAAGAGTTCGGCAGATTTGCGATCAATAAAGCTATAGGTCACGCATTCGTTATACCCCAGCGCGGCCATCGTGCGACGCGCGATTTGTTCGCGTTTCTGCATGAGCGTTAGGATCGCCTTGGGCACACCTGTTGTGGTGCGCGGCAATGGTTTACCCTGTAGTTTGGTCAGCGATGCGACACGCGCGACCTCTTCTACCAAATCCGCCTCGCCCAATACATCGGGACGCCAGGTTGGAACGTGGGCCATGTCCCCGTCCAATTTGAAACCCAGCGCGGTTAAGGTCTTGCGCTGCTCTTCGGCGGGAATTTCCATACCGACCAAAGATTGCACGCGATCTGTATCCAAACGATAGGCGCGTGAATGATCAGGAATTGCGCCAGCGATCACCACATCCGATGCCTCGCCACCGCACAAATCCAAAATCATTTGCGTTGCATGATCCAAACCAATCGGCGTCCATGCAGGATCAATTCCACGTTCAAAACGGTAACGGGCATCTGAATGGATTTTTAATGCGCGACCGGTATACGCTGTCCGCACTGGATCAAAAAACGCAGCTTCGATAAAAACATTTGTTGTCGCATCAGTGCATCCCGAATGTTCACCACCCATAATACCCGCAAGACTTTCAACGCCATTTGCATCTGAAATTGCGGTCATACCTTCGACCAAGATATATTCTTTTTCATCCAACGCTTTAAATGTTTCGCCCCCCGCCGCACGGTGAACGCGCAAGGCATTTCCAGCGACTTTATCTGCATCAAACACATGTAACGGGCGATTGCGGTCATAAGTAAAGAAGTTGGTAACATCGACCAACGAGGAAATCGGACGCAGACCAATGGCCTTTAGGCAATCTTGTAGCCACGCGGGGCTGGGGCCGTTTTTGACACCGCGCACGACACGTCCGTAAAAAACGGGCGCCTGTTCCAAAGTATCCGCATCAATCGAAACGCTGATCGGGCATGGGAATTTGCCCTTGATCGGGTCAGTATCTCGCGCCTTTAACGTCCCCAAACCACGGGCTGCCAAATCACGCGCGATCCCGCGAACTCCCAACGCATCCGGGCGGTTTGGCGTGATCGCGATTTCAATGACTATATCCACCTTGGCAGGATCGTTTTCTACCAACCAATCAACAAAGCGATCGCCCACCTCGCCCGATGGTAATTCAATGATGCCGTCATGTTCGTCTGAAAGCTCCACCTCGCGTTCAGAACACATCATACCATAGCTTTCGATGCCACGGATTTTGCCAACACCAATGGTCGTATCAATACCCGGTACGTATACACCTGGTTTTGCAACAACAACAGTAATACCTTCACGTGCATTTGGCGCGCCACAAATAATCTGTGTTTTGCCAGCGTCGGTTTCCACCTGACACACGCGCAGTTTATCTGCATCGGGATGTTTTTCCGCATGTACAACTTTGCCGATGGTAAACTCTGCCAATCGCTCGGAAGGATTTTCGATGCCTTCCACCTCAAGCCCTAAATCTGTCAAAGCATAAAGAATATCATCAAGAGGTGCGTCCGTTTCCAGATGGTTTTTCAGCCAAGAGAGTGTAAATTTCATCGTCTTATTCCATCATTGTTGCCGCGTCCGATCCGCGTGCTGTTTTACATGTGCCAACCAATTGGCAAGTTCGATTGTGCGATAGGATACCGTTAGTGCATCTGGTGATGTGCCCAACCGCGCCGCGGCATCTGCATCAGTTTCTGCATTATTTAGATCAGTAATCAGGGCCGATTTACCCGCAAAAATACTATTCCCATCTTCTAGGTAATCGGCCACATGCGTTGTGCGCAGTTCAGGATGATATTGCGCACCCCAGAACGACACACCCCCCTGATCATAGGAAAATGCCTGATTTTCAGAGTGATTGTTTTCCGCAAGTTTAACTGCCCCTGTCGGAATCTGCGAAACCTCATCCCGATGAATACAAGGTACGGCAAAAACTGCAGTCCGTGATTTGAATTGCGGATGGGCTTGGCCCGCAGGCGTCAGTCGCGTTTCCCGCGCAACGCCAACCTCTAATCCATTGGGTGATATGGCGACTTGCCCACCCAGAACCACGGCTGCCAATTGCATACCATTACAGCTGCCCCAACTGGGCAGCCTCGCATCAAAGGCCAATTCCATGGCCACGCGCTGACACGCAGCCTCGGGCGCATCGGTGGACCATGCAACGCCTGACCCTGTAAAGACGACACCATCAACACCCGCAAAATCATCCGCATTCAACGCACCTGCATAGGGATTGATCACGCGCACATCCACATCGGGCGCAAGGTGCTGAAAGGACTGTTCAAACCCCTCTGCACCACGTCGACCCCGTGCCACCATATCCGGTGTATTGGCTTCTATGATCAAAAGAGACGTCACAATGTTTTACCGACTAAGTCCTGCATGAATTGACGGCATATTCAGCGCGCTGAACCCATAGTGACGCAACCAACGCAGATCACTGTCAAAAAAGGCGCGCAAATCTGGGATACCATATTTAAGCATAGCAATACGGTCGATCCCCATGCCAAAGGCAAAGCCCTGCCATTCATTTGGATCAATTCCACCTGCGTGGAGCACTTTGGGATGAACCATACCAGAGCCGAGAATTTCCAACCAATCATCGCCTTCGCCCACTTTTAACTGGCCACCTGCCCATGAACAGCGAATGTCCACCTCGGCTGAAGGTTCGGTGAAGGGGAAGTGTGACGCGCGGAACCGCAGTTCCACATCATCCACTTCGAAATAGGCTTTGACGAATTCTTCCAAAACCCATTTCAGATTCGCCATTGAGATATCTTTATCAATCGCAAGACCTTCGACCTGATGGAACATAGGCGTGTGGGTTTGGTCATAATCCGCGCGATAGACACCGCCTGGGCAAATGACGCGCACAGGCGCACCTGTTTTTTCCATCGTACGGATTTGCACGGGGCTGGTGTGCGTGCGAAGCACATGCGGCGGGCGATCATCGCCCTCGGCACGGTACATATAAAAAGTGTCCATTTCTGCCCGCGCGGGGTGATGGCCTGGGATATTCAACGCATCAAAGTTATACCAATCGGTATCAATGCGTGGACCCTCGGCGACGCCAAAACCCATGTCGGCGAAAATTGCGGTGACTTCCTCGGTCACTTGGGAAATCGGATGCATTGTGCCCTGTCCGCGCGCTCGTGATGGTAGGGTCACATCCAACCATTCACTTTTTAGGCGTTCGTTTAGTGCTGCATCGGCAAGGGCCGCCTTTTTCGCGGCAAGCGCGCTGTTGATTTCATCCTTTAGGGCATTCAACGCGGGTCCTGCGACCTGACGTTCCTCGGGGGTCATTTTACCCAATTCACGCATCTTTAGGCTGACCTCACCCTTTTTACCAACGGCAGCAAGGCGGGTTTCCTCAAGTGCTGCTTCATCTGCTGCGTTCGAAATGGCGTCTAGGTATTTTTGGCGCAAATCGTCCATAGATATCCCCTATTTTGGATGCCCGACCCTGCTATCATATTCACAGATCAGTGCAAGGTATTTGCCCAGCGCATTAGGCACACACGTTATCAAAAGAAAAGGCCGCGCATCTGCGCGGCCTTTGGAATGTCTGTTATCGCCTTAGCTTATGCCGCGAGTGCTGCCTTGGCTTGATCCACAATCGCGCCAAAAGCCTCTGGCTCGTGTACGGCAAGGTCTGCCAATACTTTGCGGTCAACTTCGATGCCGGCAAGCGAAAGACCGTTGATGAAACGGCTGTATGTCAATGCCTCATCGTGCGCGCGCACGGCTGCATTGATACGCTGGATCCATAGGCTACGGAAATTACGCTTGCGATTGTGACGATCGCGTGTTGCGTATTGGTTCGCTTTGTCTACGGCTTGTGCAGCAACTTTGAATGTGCTCTTGCGACGGCCATAGTAACCTTTGGCTTGGTCAAGAATTTTCTTGTGACGACGATGGGTAACTGGACCTGTTTTTACGCGTGACATATCTTATTCCTTCCTTAGCGAGCGTATGGCATCATGCTCTTGACGATTTTCTCGTCAGGCGCTGACATCACTGTTGTACCGCGTGCATTGCGTAGGAATTTGTTTGTACGCTTGATCATGCCGTGGCGCTTCCCTGCCTGTGCAGTTTTAACGCGACCTGTAGCCGTTACCTTGAACCGCTTCTTGCAGCTCGATTTAGTCTTCATCTTAGGCATTTCCGTCTCCTTAATCTTAGATCGGTGACAACGCGACTCGGCATGCCCTCCGCCGGCCACGTAATGAGGGCAGCGTATAGCGTGCTTGTTATGGAGGCGCAAGACAGTTTTAGCGGCGATAGGCGGAAACCGTGTTTGCAAACCAGAACTAGGTGAGACCCGGATCAATCCTCAGATTGGCCCGTCGCTGACCTTTCCATTGGGAGGAACATACGTGGCTCCTGAGGTCAGGTAAGAACTATGAAACACCAGGAACTTTCTCAGGATTATCAAGCTTACACTGACCAAATCCAAAGCTTCATAAAAGCTTGATAAACCGTCTATTATGCGACGCAAAACAGCGATAGTGAGGGTCCACACTAGGCCAGCTTTGTCAATAATCTTTTTATCAAGCTTTGAGTTTCCATCCCTAATCTAGGCAAATATCCGAACAATCTACTCGGGATCCATGGCGTAGATCATGCGTTCATTACACGGGGCGACGCGCAGGATATTAGTTGTTCCTGGGATATTAAATGGCACACCCGCGGTGATTACGATTTGATCGTTTTGGGTGGCGTAACCTTCGGACAATGCGGCACGCACGGCACTTACTACGGCCTCTTTAAATCTATCTTTGCTACCTGACATGACACAGTTTGTGCCCCAAGTCAGGGCCAGACGACGGGCCGTATTTGTTTCCGATGTCATTGCTATGATTGGAACGCGGGGGCGTTCGCGGGCGGTTAGCAATGCTGTTGTTCCAGATTGGGTATAACAGCAGATCGCCTTAATATCCGTTGTTTCCGCAATCTCGCGGGCCGCAGATACAATCCCATCTGCGACAGTGGTGCGCTGTGCTGTGCGCGACGTTTCCATGATGGTGCGGTATGTTGGATCACTCTCCACTTCGACCGCTACATTGTTCATTGTTGTGACTGCCTCAATCGGGAAGCCACCTGCCGCAGACTCGGCCGACAGCATCACCGCGTCTGATCCCTCATAAATCGCGGTTGCCACATCCGAAACCTCGGCCCGTGTGGGCATCGGGCTTTCAATCATGCTTTCCAACATCTGCGTGGCTACGATCACGGGTTTTGCCGCCGCGCGACATTTGCGAACCAACCGTTTCTGAATAGGTGGCACGTTTTGTACAGGCAGTTCGACACCCAAATCACCCCGCGCAACCATAATCCCATCAGAGGCATTCAAAATATCGTCAAACCGTTCAACAGCAGAGGGCTTTTCAATCTTGGACAAAATTGCGGCGCGGCCTTTGGCCAATTCCCGCGCCTCAACCAAATCTTCGGGACGCTGCACAAAGGACAGGGCCAACCAGTCAATGCCCAATTCACAGGCAAATTCTAAATCCGCGCGGTCTTTTTCGGACAATGCTGCCACAGGCAAGATAACGTCAGGGACATTCACGCCCTTACGATTTGATATCGTTCCGCCATTGATCACTTCGCATTCTGCGAAATCGGCACCACAGGATTTCACCCGCAATCGAATTTTACCATCGTTCACCAACAAAGTCGCATCAGGACGCAAGGCCGCAAAAATCTCTGGGTGGGGCAAGCAGACACGAGTTTTGTCCCCTTCTGCCGCATCCAAATCCATGCGAAAAGAGGCGCCATTTTTCAACTCTTCGTCACCGTTGGCAAAGGAACCAACGCGCAGCTTTGGACCCTGCAAATCCGCAAGGATTGCGATTGGGCTGCTTAGCTCTGCCTCAATCTGACGGATAAGTCGGTGACGTTGTGCGATTTCGTCGTGGCTTCCGTGTGACATGTTCAGACGAAATACATCTGCCCCAGCTTCATGCAGCGCTTTGATCATCTCATAGCTGCTGGATGCAGGGCCAAGGGTGGCTACGATTTTCAGATTTCGATGACGTCTCATGTCTTAACCTTTTCTTCACCACGTGGCGGATCCAAGCGGCGACTTTCGCTTATTTCTGTTAGCGTTAACATTTTCTGCTTTATGCAGTATGTTTTAAGATTTCGCAACGCTAATTCCTTGGACACACTATCAAATTGTAGAAACGATAATGTGACAGTTCTGGACCAATGCGCCTGAACTCCATATATCCTGAGGAAAGAGTTTAACAGGAGGAATCCAATGGATGATCAAACGCGCATCGAATTAGAAGCCGCCGCTTTCCGCACCTTGCGAGAGCATTTGATGAAAAATCGCACCGATGTTCAAAACATCGACATGATGAACCTTGCCGGATTTTGCCGCAATTGTTTGTCCCGTTGGTACCAAGAGGCCGCAAATGAGCGCGGCATTGAAATGGGCAAAGAGGAGGCGCGCAAAATCTTCTACGGCATGACAATGGCAGAGTGGAAAGCCAATTATCAAACCGAAACCTCAGGCGATCAGCAAAAAGCCTTTGACAAGGCCTTTGCCGAAAATGTTGGGATCAAAAGTTAACTACGCAAATGGAACAGGCGCAATTGATGCATCTGATGCGTTTGCACCTCGCTTTGACTGTCTTGCCTTTGATCCAGTACGCGACGCGCCCATGCAACTGCCGAAGTAGCAATTCCGTTACCGAATGACGTCGTGAAAAACAAAATGCTACCAGCATACCCTATCGAGGCGGTGGCCGACATAACCGCGGCATGCTGCATGGACGCGCTGGTTAAAAACTTGACGACACTGTTTGAAATAATGTTCCTTTCCCTTGCGGGAATGGACTTATGTTAATTTTTCGCTTTTACAACCTGCAGCAGGGGCATTAGTGCGGACATATCTGGACCGTGTGCCATTCCTGTCAACGCTTTGCGCAGTGGCATGAATAAACCTTTGCCCTTGCGCCCTGTTGCCGCCTTCACTTCTGATATCCATGAGGACCATGTGCAATCATCAAATGGCAAGGCAGGCAGCATATCTATTGCAGTTGCAACAAATTCGCGGTCTTCCTCGTCAATCAGTGGATCGGCGCCTTGGCTGATTAGGGTCCACCACGCTGCGATATCTTTACGTGTCGTGATGTTTTCGCGAACGACGGCCCAGAATGGCTCCGCCAAATCCGCAGATACGCCTGCGGCGTCCAAGTCGGGTTGGATATCCACCAAGGGCAAGTCATGTAGCAAACGTGCAGTCAGCGGATATAAATCTGCCTCATCAAATTTGGTTGGTGCAGACCCAAAGGTCGACAGATCAAAACTGTCCGCAATCTCATCCAATGACGTGCGCAGTTCGACAGGTTCGCTTGATCCCAAGCGCGCCATATGACTGATGATCGCCTCGGGTTCGATACCGTTTTCACGCATGTCCTTTAGCGCCAGTGTGCCTAATCGTTTTGACAGCGCCTCGCCTTGTGGACCCGTCAAAAGAGAATGGTGTGCAAACTCAGGCACGTTGCCACCCAAGGCTTGGATCATTTGGATTTGCGTAGCTGTATTAGTGACATGATCGGATCCGCGCACAACATGGGTGATCCCCATTTCCGTATCATCGACAACTGACGCTAAAGTGTACAGGAACTGACCATCCGCTCGGATCAAAACAGGGTCAGACACAGATGCAGCGTCAATCGATAGATCGCCCAAAATGCCATCTGTCCAAATAATTCGTTCATGGTCCAATAAAAAACGCCAATGCCCTGATCCGCGTTCGACGCGCAACGCATCCTTGTCCGCGTCACTCAGATCCCGCGCCGCGCGATCGTAAACAGGTGGTTTGCCCATGTTCAGCTGTTTCTTACGCTTTAGGTCCAGCTCGGTCGGCGTTTCAAAACATTCGTAAAACCGCTCCATTTCGCGCAGTTTGTCCGCCGCCGCATGATACCGATCAAGACGCTCTGATTGGCGTTCGATACGATCCCAGGTCAGACCTAACCATTCCAAGTCACGCTTAATTTGATCAACATATTCTTCCTTGGACCGTTCTGGATCCGTGTCGTCGATACGCAGAATAAAGGTGCCCTGCGTTTTGCGTGCAATCAAATAATTCATCAAAGCAGCGCGCATATTACCGATATGCAGATATCCAGTTGGGGATGGTGCAAAACGCGTGACTGTCATTGGTCTACTCCTATGTCGCAGGGTGTTTTTCACACCGCATCTAATTTGTCCAGTCGCAACAATTCTTAACATATCTATCAGCGAAGTTGTCTTTAGGCGATCGCTTAATCTCAAATCAAGTATTAGATAACAACACAGCGCAACATCACAATAACAAGTTTAATCATGTTTTATCATCCCCTGCATTTGTGTTCGAAAACGCGAAGTTTTATTTTGCGAGACACTATTAATCGTATAAACTATGAAAATGTGAATTTTGATTAGGTTAACTGGTAGTCGTTATGAAAAAACTAATAGGTGCTTTAGCAATATTTGGGTCTGCCGCTTTTGCAGAAGAAGCTTATGTGACTTTTCAGACGCTTACACCAAAACTGGCACTCGAGATGGCGGAAGTCGCAATGACATCGTGCGAAGAACAAGGTTACCAAGTTGGGGTAACGGTAGTAGATCGCTTTGGACAGCCGCAAGCATATATAAAGAACCGCTTTGCAGGATTGCACGTATATGAAACATCAAGACGGAAAGCGTGGACTGCGGTAAGTTTTCGTACCGCAACAAGCGAATTAGCGAAACAAACTCAAGCTGGTAGCGATGCATCAGGAATACGCCTTCTAAGTGAAGCATTGCCTCTTGGAGGTGGGCTACTGGTTTTCTCAGGAGAGGGGAGTATCGTCGCAGGCATTGGAGTATCTGGTGCTCCAAGCCCTGAGTTAGATGATATTTGTGCCCAAAATGGCATTGATGCAATAGAAGATGAAATTGCATTTTGATGTAATATGCTCAAGTTAATCTAAATTGTAATGCGACACTGCAAACTATGATGTTTAGCTCAGCAAGTTACATTTAAATTTCATTATACAATACACAGTTCTCTTTGATCAACGCGGCGAATTAATCCGCCCTCTTGAGTTTCAGTTCAGGATGGCATTAGGTTTCAAACTGAAAGTGAGTTGTCCAAGTAGTTTGATTATGAGAACGTTGCGATCTCTGAAATCGTATTCAAGCACTTAATCGTACTCGCGTTGATCCTCAATCACCAAGCCATCGCGGGGCAATCCGCCGGGTGCAACCAATTCGATGCGGCCGCGCAGTTTTAGGCTGTCTATAACCGATGCCTCATACCGCGTAGGATCTGTGGCAGATGTTTCTAGCTGCACGACCATTGCGTCCATTTCGCCGTCCCGAATGGCAACGACCTTTGCACGGTCAATTTCATCATGTTTTGCAACCAAATCCGCAACCTGTTCAGGGCGTACAAACATACCCTTGATCTTGGTTGTTTGATCGGCGCGTCCCATCCAGCCTTTGATACGCATGTTGGTGCGACCACAGGGCGACTGACCCGCCATGACGGCAGACAAATCGCCCGTTGCAAACCGAATCAATGGATAGTCGCGGTTTAATGTGGTCACGACAACTTCGCCCACCTCACCAACTGCAACTGGGTTTCCTGTGCCCGGTGTTACGATTTCGACAATCACACCTTCGTCCACGATCATGCCGTCCATAGCTTGGGATTCATAGGCTACATTGCCCAAATCCGCGGTCGCATAGTTTTGCAAACACAGAACACCACGATCTGCGTATTCCTGACGCAAGGACGGGAACAATGCGCCACCGCCAACGGCGGCTTTGGTGATGCCAAGCTTTACGCCCAATTCAGCGGCCTTATCCAAAATCACCTTTAGATAATCGGGCGTACCCGTATAGGCCGTTGTTCCAATGTCGGATGCTGCACGCACCTGTAATTCAGTTTGGCCAACTCCCGCGGGGACAACGGCCGCGTTGACTGCACGCGCTCCATTTTCAAAAATCATTCCCGCAGGTGTCAAATGATACCCAAAGCAGTTTTGAACGATATCACCTCCGCCAATGCCAACAGCATTCAAAAAACGACCAATCCGCCACCAGTCATGGCCAACCCCACCGGGTTCATAAATTGGGCCTGGAGACTGAAAGATATGCGCGAATTCATGTGTTTTAAGCGCACTATATCCCTCAAGCGGGCCATTTTTCGACTGGGCATGGACCAGATCCGATTTGCGCAAAACGGGCAGCCCAGCCAAATCAGCAATCGTTTGAAATGAACTGGCGTCAATGTTGCCCAGTGCATTTGCATACCCACTCAATTTCTGAGCATTTGCGATTTGTGCTGGCAGCGCCTCAGCAAGGTCATTTGCGCGCTGATCGACACTGCGCGTTTCTAAATCATCAAAAAAGCTCATGAGTGATCGTCCTAGTTCAAAGTCGTTGCGAGAAAATTTATAAAATTAGCTCAGCCAACGTTTACGACGACGATAGCTGCGGGTATCACGGTAGGATTTCCGTCCCTCTTCAGACATACCTAGATAAAACTCTTTAACATCGGGATTTTCACGTAATTCAGCTGCAGGTCCATCCATCACCACACGGCCTGATTCCAATATGTATCCGTAATGCGCATAGCGCAAAGCAACGTTTGTATTCTGTTCGGCGAGAAGGAATGTTACTCCCTCTTTCTCATTAATAGACTTCACGATTTAAAAAATCTGTTCAACCAGCTGAGGCGCAAGCCCCATCGAGGGTTCATCTAACAAAATGGTTTCCGGACGGCTCATTAAAGCTCTGCCTAGTGCGCACATTTGTTGCTCGCCCCCGGATGTGTAGCCAGCTAAAGACTTTCTTCGTTCTTTTAGTCTAGGAAAGTAACTGTAAACCATTTCTAGATTATTTTCGATCGCAGCGCGTCCATCTGTTCGCGTATATGCTCCCGTCATTAAATTTTCTTCAACGGTAAGGTGTTCGAAACAATGCCGTCCTTCCATCACTTGAACAACCCCACGGCGCACCATTTCGGCTGGATCCGTTTGGTCGACCCGTTCGCCGCGATAAGACACCATTCCTTTGGTCACTTCGCCGCGCTCGGATTGAAGCAAATTGGAAATAGATTTAAGCGTCGTAGACTTACCAGCGCCGTTTCCACCCAAAAGCGCAGTTATACCACCTTTGGGTACGCGCAAGGATACGCCCTTAAGAACCAAAATAACGTGGTTATAGATCACTTCAATATTGTTCACTTCGAGCAGTGTTTCTTGGTCTTGTGATACGTCCAGCATCGGGTTTCTTTCCAATTCGAAAAAAGGTTAAGGGTTGGCCCCCGCGCAGTGGCGGAGGCCAAATTCACATTAGT